>SDBU01000722.1_pt1 | contig 47099 bp, 40 predicted proteins | sample 2277071 | NCBI WGS metagenome assembly SDBU01 (sample SAMN10397929, study PRJNA504765) | marine sediment metagenome | isolation source: marine sediment core GS08_GC12, 126 cmbsf | place: Arctic Ocean: Gakkel Ridge, Loki's castle | collected 2008
CAGCTCGGGATCGTTGGGGCCACGCAAGGGGTTGAGGCCAGCCATGCCGATCAGGTTGATGTGATCGGTGATGAGCATCAGGTCGCCGGCCTTGAAGGCAGGATTCAAGCCGCCGGCGGCATTGGTCACCATGAGAATACCGATGCCCAAAAGCTGCATCACCCGAATAGGCAGGACGATGTGCTGGGGGGAATAGCCTTCATAATGATGAGCACGGCCCTGCATGATCAGTACCTCCTGGCCCTCCAGCTCCCCGATGACCAATCGTCCAACGTGACCCTCGACAGTGGCAACTGGAAAGTGCGGGATCTCGCTATAGGGTATCACCTCGGCTGCCCGCATCTCTTCGGCGAGGGGATTCAGCCCTGTGCCCAGAATCAAGCCGATGGTCGGTTCGTGTTGCGTGTGACTGCGGATGAAATCGGCCGCCTCAGCAAACTCCTTGCGGGTGAAGAATTGGGTCATTACTGCCTCCTCGTCTGGTCAGCTAAAGCGAAAGCCCTTTCGCTCAGCTACTTTGCTCTCGGGTGAGCTTTGTCGTAGACCAGACGCTTGTGCTTGCTGGTTACACGGGTGTAGATTTGGGTGGTTGAGATGTTAGCATGTCCCAGAAACTGCTGAACGTCCACCAAAGTGGCTTCTCCGCTCTCCAGCATGTGGGTAGCAAAGGAGTGGCGAAGGGTGTGGGGAGTGATGTCGGGATCAAGGCCTGCTCGCTTGACGTAGTCCTTGATGATAAGCCAAAGGCCCTGGCGGGTTAACCGCTCGCCCCGTGGGTTTAAGAAGAGAGCCTTCTCCTCTGTATCCTTAAGGAATTGGGTCCGCCCTTTTCGCAAATAGGTCTTAATAGCTTGGACGGCGCGGCTGTGTATGGGGATGATCCTCTCTTTGTCGCCCTTGCCGATGACCCGCACACTGTTCGAGGGCAGATTTATATCGTACAGGCCCAGCTCCACTAGCTCAGTGGCCCGCATGCCAGTGGCGTACAGGAGTTCGAGCATCGCTTTATCTCGCAGTGCTTTGGGAGTCGAGCCCTTGGCAGGTTCGGCCAGCAACAGCTCTATTTCCTCGACGGAGATGGCTTTGGGCAATTGCTTCTTCACCTTGGGCGAATCCAGAGTAGCCGTGGGGTCATCCCTGATCAATTCCTCTGCCACCAGGAAGTGAAAGAAGGATTTGGTAGCTGCCACCTTACGGGCCACGGTAGAAGCAGCGTATTCCCTTTCTTTGATATGCAAGATGTAGGCAATGATCATGTCTTTATCTACATCATCCCAGGACTTAACCTCAAAAGAATCTTGCTCGTTTAGGAATCTTGCGAGTTGGGTCAAGTCATTCTGGTAGGCAATCAGGGTGTTTCGCGGAGAGCCTTTTTCTAGAGACAAGAAATTCAGAAAGTCCTCGATCTTTTTTAGCATGGTCAGCTCCTTCCGATGGATAGTACAGCAGTGAGACTGTCGAGTATATTATATCACAGGTTTGCATAAAATCAAATCGGGCTTGCAGCCAACTTTTTGGTCGCGATGGGCCTACTACTTGGACTGTAGGTATTGCACCTCATTATATCGCAGAAAGCTGGATTTGCCAAACCTCCGATCACAGTATCAGCATCGCGTCCCCAAAGCTGTAAAAGCGATACCCCTGCTGGATAGCTTCTCGATACGCTCTATCAATCAGCTCCTTGCCCGCGAAAGCCGCCACCAGCATCAAAAGGGTCGAGCGCGGCAGGTGGAAGTTGGTGATCAGGGCATCTACGACCCGAAACTTATAGCCGGGGTAGATGAAGAGATCGGTCCAACCGGCGAAAGGGCCTAAGTCCCAGGTCCTAAGTCCTGGGTCGCTTTTGGATTTTGGACTTTGGATTTTGGATTTCTGACAAGCGGCTGTCTCCAATACCCTGACCGAGGTCGTTCCAACGGCTATGATGCGCCCGCTCTCGGCCTTAGCGCGCTTTATTTGCTCCGCCACCGCTGGGCCGAGCTGGCAGTACTCGCTGTGCATGGGGTGGTCCTCGACGCTCTCCGTCCTCACCGGGCGGAAGGTGTCCAGACCAATGTGGAGGGTGACGAAGGCGAACTCCACCCCCTTGGCCTCCAATTCTCTCATCAATTGCGGCGTAAAGTGCAGACCTGCGGTGGGAGCGGCCACCGACCCTTTGACCCTGGCGTAGATGGTCTGGTAGCGTTCTGGCTCTTCTAAGGGTTCGTGGATGTAAGGAGGCAGGGGCACGATGCCCAGTTCGTCCAACAGCGGCTCGATGGGCACTTCGAACTCCATCAACCTCGCGCCGTCCCCTGCCTGCCCGACTACCTCACCGACTACGCCTTCACCTCCATCTCGATCCAACTCGATTCGTATTCCCACCCTCACTTTCCGCCCTTTGGTCAGCACCTCCCAAACCTTCTCATTCCTCTTTGTCACCAAGAGCAACTCAACTTTGCCCCCTGTGGGCACTTTGTGACCAAACAGGCGGGCTGGGATGACGCGGCTCTCGTTGCAGACCAGGACGTCACCCGCTGCCAGGTAACCGGCGAGATCGTGAAAGGTTCTATGCTCGATGGTTCCGGTCGTGCGATCCAGCACCATCAGCCGCGAGGCATCGCGGGGTTCGATGGGCGATTGGGCAATGAGCTCTTGGGGGAGATAGTAGTCGAAGTCGCTGGTTTTCACGGTTTCACCTGTTCAACATTGGGTAAAGAGTGAACGGGTAACGAGTTGACGAGTAGCGCGTCAACGGGGCACTTGTTACCTCATTGACTCGTTGACTCATTACTCATTTCCCCGTTCCTCATTTCGGCCAACAAGGCATCAATGTGCGCCTCGTTATACCGCTCCCACTCGCTGTAGATGCAGCCGCAATATTGCTGGCGATAAAGGTCGTGCTCGTGGGTGAGCCGCCCCCGCTCCGACCAGCCACGGCGAAAGTTCTCAAAATAGAACTCCAAAGCGCCAGCCCCCCACTCCTCAGCCACCTCTTCGCCGATCTGGCGGATCAGAGCCTGGTCCTGGTGGGGGCTGATGAGGAGGGTGGTGGTGAAGGCGTCGAAGCCGCCCTCAGCGGCCACCCGCGCCGTCTTCTCCAGCCGCATCCGATAGCAGATGCGGCAGCGCTCCCCGAACTTCTCGTGCCCCACCACCGCTCGCAAGTAGAGCGGCATCTCGTACTTCTCGTGCCAGATCACGGGCAGGCCAACGCCGCTACGTACATGTGATGAAGCGGCATCGGCGTACTTTTGCACGCTCTCCCGCCTCCGCTGGTGCTCCTGCCAGGGATGGATGTTCGGGTTGTACCAGAAGCCCGTGACCTGGAATCCCTCCCCCCGCAGCCGCTCGATAGGGTAAGTGCCGCACGGCCCGCAGCAGATGTGGAGGAGGATGCGCTTCCCCTCGCCTGCCTTTGCCCTTTCGACCTCCCGTGGCCTCGGCGGTAACCCCACGCTGTAGGGGAGCTGGATGGTGAGGGGTTTCTCGCTGACAAGCGCGGCCTTGCCCTGAGTGATGAGTTTCCGCGCTTTCTCAGCAGTGGTGGGCGAGAGCTGCTGGCCATTGGCATCGAGGACGATGATTGGTGTCATGCGAAGCTCTACTCCTCCATCTCCGAAAGCTTCCAGCGCTCGATCCCCCGTCCGTCGGGCAGCAGCGTGGGTTCGCCCAGTATCTCCGCTTTCAGGCCGAAGCGCTTTCTGAGCAGGGAGAACATCAAGGTGGTCGAGATGTGAGCTGGCATCGCACCCTTCTCTATTTTCGTTTACCCATGCGTTTGAGGTCACGCATGTCTACCAGGACCGGCCGGCCGCTGCGGTCGGGAACCAGTGGCCGATCGCCCAATTCGTCGTCCGTGGAATCAGAGGCGATGGCGGACGCGGGTGGGTGCAGCACCCAGCGCTCAACGAGATGGCGCACCTCGTTGAGCTCTTTTGGTAGAGGCATTTCATAGGTCCGGTTGGCTTCGACGGCGGCGGTAATGGTGGCCTGGGCGCGGGCCAGACTCACGCGATACACCCGCATGTCCATTCGTCCCGCTGGTCGTTCCACCAAATCGCGTTGGAACTGGCTGGGCGTCAGGCCGAGAGTGGGGAACATGTCTTTGATCGCGCCACGCCACGGGAAGCCAAAGTCAATCAGAAAGACCAGCGCCTGGATAACACCGCCGGCCCGCTCCCAGGCGACGGTCACGTTTTGCTGCCAGGGGTGGTCAGGGTCGGTCATGTAGGCGGCGTAGAACCGATCCTGACCCAGGTCAAGGATTGCACGGGTGACTGGTTTGATACCAGCCGCGGCCAGGCGGGCGAGGGTGCGCTCGGCGGCCTGTTGCACCTTGGGAAAAGGTGTGGTGTGTGCCAGCGCGCACAGGAAATCGGCCTCCAGGTCAGTGGCCCCGGCCTTGGCGCTCTGCACCATGTCCAGCAGAATGTCTTCGCCCCCAATTGCCTGCTCGGGCATTTGATTGATGCGATGCATGAAGGCCTCCACCTCGGCCGGGTCGCGTGATTCACGCAGGGAGCGGGCCAGGCCGCGCAGTCCCAGGCGGAACATGTCTTGCGCAGACTTGAGATCGCTGGGCCTGATGTCGCGAGGAGAGAAATAGAGACCGGGGTCGGTGATGTCCACGTCCTCGCCCATCCCCTTCAGGATGACCAGAGTGGTCAGCTTGGCTTCTACCGACAGTGCGCGTGGCTTTTTCACCAATCGCCAGAGGTAGTTAATCACCTCAGGTCTGCGCAGGCGTGGCAGGATGGTCATTAGTGTCTCCCGTTCGGCCTCGGGCGTGCCTTCCATTCGCTTGACCAGTGCGTCCAGCAGCGGGCGATGGCCCACCTCGGCCATAAGTGCTTGCAGGTCGGCTTGCAGCCCGTCGTCGTCCAGTTCGCCGCGCGCGTGGCGGTCGAAGAGTGCATTGAGGCGAGGGCTGGCCAGCACGCGCCGATCAATCTTGGGCCTTTTGCGCTTTTTGGCTTTCTTACTCATTGTAAATCCCTTTCATCTAAACGACAAACTCCCTATACAGCACCCAGTAGCGCTTCCCCGGCCCGCGATGGTGGTAGATCTCGAACACCTGCCCCGTGTCCGTCTTCACGCGGTAGTAGTCGCGATGTCTTCGTTGCCACCAGGCCCGTTTGAAATCCAGCCGCCGGTACTGCCTCTCCACCTCCACGATCTCGTACTCCCGGCCCCGCCAGACAAAAGACGTGGGCGGCCCTGGCTTTTGAGCAAAGCGTACCTCTGTCTCCTCGTCAATGAAACGAGAGCTCTCTTCCATAAGAAAACAATACCTATGAAAACAAACAGCTCAGAACAACGTTGGCTGCCCCGGCCTTTCCTCGAAGGGGATACCCAGGTGCTCGTAGGCGCGAGGGGTGGCCACCCGGCCACGGGGGGTGCGGTTCAGGAAGCCTAACTGCAAGAGATACGGCTCGACGACGTCCATGATGGTGTCTGACTCCTCGGAGAGAGCGGCGGCGATGGTCTCCAGGCCCACGGGGCCGCCATCGAATTTCTCGATGATGGTCGAAAGCACCCGGCGGTCTATGTCGTCCAGGCCCAGCTCGTCTACCTCCAGCATGGCCAGGGCCTTCCTGGCCACGGCCTCCGTGATGCGCCCATCGGCCCGCACCTGGGCATAGTCGCGCACCCGCTTGAGCAGCCGATTGGCCACGCGAGGCGTACCCCTGGCGCGGCGGGCGATCTCCCTCACTCCGCCCTCGTCTATCCCCACCCCCAGGATCCTGGCCGAACGACGCACGATGGCTTCCATGGCCGGCTGGTCGTAAAAATCCACTCGATACACTACGCCGAAGCGCGCTCTGAGGGGCGAGGTTATAAGGGCAAGCCTGGTGGTGGCCCCGATAATGGTGAAATGAGGCAATTTAAGACGGAGGCTGCGCGCGCTGGGCCCCTTGCCGATGATGATGTCCAGGGCGAAATCCTCCATGGCCGGATAGAGCGTCTCTTCGATGGCTCGGCCCAGGCGATGCACCTCATCAATGAACAGCACATCGCCCTGGCGCAAGTTGGTGAGGATGGCTGCCAGGTCCCCAGCGCGCTCAATGGCTGGTCCGGCTGTGACCTTGATGTTGACGTTCATCTCGGTGGCCACGCAATGCGCCAGGGTGGTTTTGCCAAGCCCCGGGGGGCCATAGAAGAGAACGTGGTCCAGGGCCTCGCCCCGCCCTTTGGCCGCCTCAATGACGATCTTGAGGTTTTCCTTGATCCTATCCTGGCCGATGAAATCGGCCAGCCGCCTGGGACGCAAGGACATGTCCAGAGCAACCTCTTCCTCTTTTAACTTCGGTGAAATCATGCGCTCTTCAGTCATAGTTTCCTCTCTGGGGATGAGGCTGTCAGCAAACCCCAGCAGAGGCGGCTCCCACGCCGCCGGATCGCGGGCATGGGATCCCGCACCGCTATTCAATTTGCGGTCTGCTGAGACTCACCCCTACACAAGCGATTATACCAGAAAGAGCAGAAAATGTGAAATCGTCTACGCACCCGCTCCCGCTGGACCCTAGTCCAGCGGCTGGGGCAGCGAACTAGGGTCCGCTGCGAGCATAATGAGTAGATGTGTGAAATCCCTCTTTGACAAAGGCGTCCATTAGTGATAAAATATGGGCCGGCAATTAGCTGGACGCTAATTGCCTATTGCTGAAACAAGGAGGTTAGAGCATGGGTAAACTTACTGAGATTCGCTGGCACGGCCGCGCCGGGCAGGGCGTGGTCACCGCCGGCGAGCTATTGGCTGAGGCAGCCATGGAGGAAGGCAAATACTTCCAGGCCTTTCCCGACTACGGGCCGGAGCGCATGGGAGCACCTATCAAGTCCTACACCCGCATCAGCGACGAGCCGATCGAGGTGCACCACCAGATCCTATACCCCGACGTGGTGATCGTGGTCAACCCCAACCTGATAGGGGTGGTGAACCTCACCGAAGGACTCAAAGAGGACGGTATTGCGATCATCAACACCCCGGATTCCCCGGCAGAGGTCCGCGAGAAGCTAGGGCTGAAGGGCGGCAAGGTGGCCACCCTCGACGCCACAGGCATCGCCACAGACACCCTGAAGCGGGACATCCCCAGCACTCTCATGCTGGGCGCGGTGGCCAAGGTCACCGACCTGGTATCGCTGGATAGCGTCATCCGCCGCGCCAAAGAGCTATTGGGGGAGAAGCTGCGTCCAGAGGTGGTGGAGGCCAACGTGGTCGCTCTCAAGCGGGCGTACGAGGAAGTGACCAGTGACCAGTAATCAGAATGGAGGAATGAAATGGCAGTGAATTTGGAAGCCGGTTGGAGGGAAGCCTCCATCGCCGGGACGGTCTTCGAGGCGGGAAACTCGGTCGAGTATATCACGGGCACCTGGCGTACGTTGCGCCCTGTGCGCGACGCCGAGGCTTGCACCGACTGCATGATCTGCTGGGTCTACTGTCCCGACTCGATCATTCTCGTCAAAAACAGTAAGATGACCGGGTTCGACTACGATCATTGCAAGGGCTGCGGCATCTGTGCCGTTGAGTGCCCGGTCAAGGTGAAGGTACATGCCATCACCGGTCAGCCAGGCAAAGTCATTCAAATGGTGGAGGAGCAATAGGAGGAAATGAAATGGCAAAATCAAAGATCAGGGCTCTGGACGGAGCCCACGCGGTAGCCGAAGCCATGCGCCAGATCAATCCGGACGTGGTGGCCGCTTATCCCATCACCCCCCAGACGGCCATCGTGCAGACCTTCTCCAACTTCGTGGCCGACGGGCTGGTGGACACCGAATTCGTGGCCGTGGAGAGCGAGCACGCGGCCATGAGCACCTGCATCGGGGCCTCGGCCGCCGGAGGCAGGGTGATGACCGCCACCGCCTCGGCGGGGCTGGCTCTCATGTGGGAGATGGTCTACATCGCCGCCTCGCTGCATCTGCCCATCGTCATGCCCGTGGTCAACCGGGCTCTCTCGGCCCCCCTCAACATCCACTGCGACCACTCCGACTCCATGGGGACCCGTGACGCGGGCTGGATTCAGCTCTACTCCGAGAACCCCCAGGAGGTCTACGACAACGTCATCCAGGCGGTGCGCATCGCCGAGCGTCTCTTGCTGCCGGTGATGGTCATGCAGGACGGTTTCATCACCGGCCACGGCGTGGAGCGAGTGGAGGTGCTCGACGACGGGGCGGTCAAGGGATTCATCGGCGAGTACAAGCCCAAGCACTCCCTGCTCGACGTGGACAACCCCGCCACCTACGGTAGCTGGGACATGTACGACTTTTACTTCGAGCACAAGCGCCAACAGACAGATAAGCTCTCCAAGGCAATGCCCGTCATTGTGGAGGTGGGCGAGGAGTACGGCAAGCTGACGGGGCGAAAATACGGCATCTTCGACGCCTACGAGATGGACGACGCAGGGATGGCCATCGTGGTCCTCTCCTCCAGCGCGGGCACGGCCAGGATGGTGGTGCGAGGGCTGCGTGAGAAGGGGATCAAGATCGGCCTCATCAAGCCCCGAGTCTTCCGCCCCTTCCCCGCTAAGGAGTTCGCCGAGGCCCTCGCTGACGTGAAAGCGGTGGGGGTGTTGGATCGCTCCATCGTCTTCGGGGCGATGAACGGAGACGGCCCCGGCCCACTTTACCTGGAGCTCTGCGCTGCCCTCTTCGCCGCCGGAAACACCACGACGAGGGTAGCGGACTACATCTTCGGTCTGGGCGGCCGTGACATCATCCCCGCCTACATTGAGCAAGTGGCCCAGCACCTGGCCGAGATTGCCGAGACGGGCGAAGTGAAATCTCCGGTCAGTTATCTTGGGCTGAGAGAATAATGAAGCTCAAAGTCCAAAGTTCAAAGTCCAAATCCAATCTCCAAACAAAGGAGTAAATAAATGGCTATAAAGTTAAAGGAGCTCGCGAACAAGGAAGAGCAGCTCGTAGCCGGACAGCGCCTCTGCGCTGGCTGCGCCGAGGGCACCATCGTGCGTCAGATCCTCAGCGCCATTGACGAGCCAGTGGTCATCAGCACCGCCACTGGTTGCCTGGAGATCGCCACTTCGATCTACCCCTATTCGTCCTGGCGGGTGCCCTGGATCCACAGCGCGTTCGAGAATGCGTCTTCGACCATCGCCGGGGCCGAGGCGATGTACCGCTCCCTGGTGCGTCAGGGCAAGATTGAGGACAGAGGGCTCAAGTTCCTCGCCTTCGGCGGCGATGGGGCCACCTACGACATCGGCCTGCAGTGGATCTCCGGCTGCTTCGAGCGGGGTCACAAGATGATGTACGTCTGCCTCGACAACGAGGCCTACATGAACACCGGCATCCAGCGCTCCAGCGCCACCCCGCTCGGCGCTCATACCACCACCTCGCCAGCAGGCACGGTCATCCCCGGCAAGCAGCAATGGCGCAAGCCCCTCACCGAGATCTTCGCCGCCCACCACATCCCCTACGTGGCCCAGGCCTCGCCCAGCCGCTGGCGCGACCTGATGACCAAAGCCCAGAAGGGCGTCGCCGCCGATGGGCCGGCTTTTCTCAACGTGATCGCCCCCTGCCCCCGTGGCTGGCGGCATGAGCCCGAAGAGACCATCGAGCTCGCCAAGCTGGCTGTGGATACCTGTTACTGGCCTCTCTACGAGGTGGAGAACGGGAAGTGGAAGCTGAACTACAAGCCCCGCGAGAAGAAGCCGGTGGTCGAATGGCTCAAGAGGCAGGGACGCTTCCGCCACCTCTTCCAGCCGCAGTTCAGGCACGTCATTGACGAGATACAGGCCAGGGTGGATGAGGAGTGGGAGAGGCTTCTGGAACGCTGTGGGGAGGGGTAATGAAGTAATGAGGTAACGAGGGATGAGGCAACGAGCCAATGGGGGATTCCTCACTCGTTGCCTCGTCCCTTACTGACTCGTTACCTCATTTCTTATCAACCCATTGCCTCATTAACTTTTGAGAGGATCCAATGACTAACGTCTTTCAATCCAACCACCCTTTGGTCCAGCACAAGCTGGCCCTACTGCGGGATGTGAACACCGAGCCCAAGAGGTTTCGGGAGTTGGTCAGGGAGGTAACTTGGCTGTTACTTTACGAGGCAACCGAGGATTTGACTCCGGTGGAACGCCCCATCACCTCGCCTATGGGCAGCACGACGGGTAAAGTCCTGGTGGAGGAGATTGCCTTCGCGCCCATCCTGCGGGCTGGCCTGACGATGGTGGGGCCAGCCCTTGAAATGATCCCCAAAGCTCACGTCTGGCACATCGGCCTCTATCGGGAGGAAGAGACCCTCCAGCCCATCGAATACTACACCAATGTGCCCGAGCAGGCGACGGCCGAGATAGCTTTCATCCTCGATCCCATGCTGGCCACTGGCGGATCGGCGACGGCAGCAGTGGACATCATCAAGAAAAGCGGGGTTCAAAACATCAGGTTCGTGGGCCTCATCGCTGCCCCTGAGGGGATCGAGCGCCTCTCCAGCACCCACCCCGATGTTCCCATCCACATCGCCGCCGTTGACCAGGGCCTGAACGAAATAGGCTACATCGTGCCCGGCCTGGGCGATGCAGGCGACAGGCTGTTTGGAACGAGCTGACGAAAACCGCTATAAAGGGGCGTCCTCGCCCTGTCTGAGGGCCTTTTACCCCTGAAAATCGGGGCGGGGACGCCCCTTCGTAGCAAGGGGAAAAAGAGGGCATGCCTTTTGTTTTGGTCTTTGTAGCAGCTTTCGCGCTGGCGCTTGTGCTGACCCCGCTGGCGCGGCGGCTGGGGCAGCGATACGGCTTCGTGGCCCTGCCGGGGGGCAGGCGAAGACACGCCGGTACGAAGTCGAGGCTGGGCGGCTTGGCGCTATTCGTGGCCTTCGTGGCCGCGGCAGTGCTGGCCCAGTTCCTGCCGGTGGAGCGGCAGGATCCTAAAGAGCTGACCAGGCTGGTGGGGCTGCTCCTGGGGGCCACGTTCATCTTCCTGGTCGGAATCTACGATGACAAGCGCGAACTCCGTGCATCTCCCCAGATCATAGCCCAGCTCGTCGCGGCCCTCATCGCCATTCACTTCCTCATCGTTATTGATGTGGTCAACAATCCCTTCACCAACTTTCCGGTCTGGTTTCCCTGGTTCATCATTCCGCCCTTCACCCTCTTCTGGCTGATGGGCATGATGAACACCGTGAACTGGCTGGACGGCCTGGACGGGCTGGCAGCCGGGGTGGCCGCCATCCTCTCAGCAGTATTGGCCTTCCACATGTACCGCGAGGGCCAGCATAGCGTGGCCCTCCTTCCCCTGGCCCTTTTGGGCGCAACCTTGGGCTTCCTGCCTTACAACTTCCGCCCCGCCAGGGTGTTCATGGGCAGTTCTGGCTCCTTCTTCCTGGGCTTCGTGGTGGGAGTCCTGGGCATCATGGCCGGGGCCAAGATGGCTACAGTGCTCCTGGTGATGGGCATCCCTATCCTGGACGTAGCCTGGCGCATCCTCGACCGATTGCGCAGGGGCCGCTCCCCCCTCGTAGGAGATAGGGGACACCTCCACTTCCGCCTCCTGGACCTGGGCCTCTCCCAGCGCCAGATCGTTCTCCTCTATTATCTCTTCTGCTCTTCCTTCGGCCTCCTCGCCCTGATTATCTCCTCCCGCATCTACAAATTCCTGGCCCTGCTGGTACTAGGGGCCATGACATTGCTCCTCTTGCTCTTTATCTCTCGCAAGAAATGAGTAACGGGGGAATGAGTAATGAGGAACGAGTAATGCGTTGACAAGGCACTCGTTACCTTATTGACTCGTTAACTCGTTGCCTCACTGAGTGTAATACCTCGTATGCCACAGCGTATTTACTAGTAGAGGAACCGGTAACCTCATGGAGAGACGTCTTATAGACGGTACCGTCGCCGTGTTACCAAACGAACTGGCGCTGGCGGCCCGCGCTACGGCAGAGCCGACTGCCTTCGCCGCCATCTATGACCACTACTTCCCGCGCGTCTACAACTACGTTCGCTATCGCGTCCGCGATGCCAACTCTCGTGGACTGACAGATGATGTCCGAGCTCCACAAAGCGCGGGAACTTGTGCAAAATCAGGATTCGGTGTAGAATCAAGAACCTGGATACCCACACCCTGGAGATCGTCAGGCTGATTGAATCCTGTCAGCCTCCCGGCGTAACCAACAATACCATTACACTCAAGGAGGTGGACCATGGAGCGTTTGCGTCTTGACGTGAGCTACTCTGTCCGTCACCTGTGGCGGGAGAAACAGCGCACTGTTTTTGCTCTCTTTTGTGTGGCCGCTGGCGTGGCGGCCATCGTCGGCTTGCAGATGCTCGGCCTCAGCATCACCGATGCCCTGACCGGCAACGCCCAGGCCAGCAACCGCGGCGACGTGGCCGTCGGGCCGGCCCAGCGCATCTGGTTCACGGCCGACCAGATGGCGGCCTTTGAGCAGTTGGTCGCTGACGGCCAGGCGACGGATTGGACCTACCGCTCCTTCCGGGACGGTTTGAGCGTGTCCGTCATGCGGGCTGAAAGCATCGAAACCTTCCGCTTTTTGAGCGTCTTCCTGGTAGAGCCGGACGTCTACCCCTTTTACGGCCAGGTGCTGGCCCTCAAGCCGCGGAATGCACCACTGGCCGAACTGCTGACCGGCCCCGGCGACGTGGTGATCAGCAAGAACCTGGCCGACCGGGGAAAGATCACGATCGGCGATCAGTTGCGGATAGACAGAGACCCTTCCCAAATACTCTACACCGTGCGCGGTATCGTTCCTACAGGCAGTGCTGCGTGGACTCGCAATATGGGGCCATTAACACTCGGGTTCCTCTATCTTGATTACAACGCTTCGCTGGAAGCCTTGGGCCTGGAACGAACAGCCACGGAGGTCTTCTTCACCACGGAAGACGAGACGGCGGCGGCGACCCTGGCCGCGAGGACAGCCGAGATCGCTCCACTATCGCCAGTTCGCACGGCCGCCGATGTATTGGCCCAGAATGAGCGCACTTCTGCCTTGATCAGTCGGCTCGTCCTCCCCGTGGGCTTGCTGGCGTTGCTCATCGGCGGCCTGGGCATCGCCAACACCATGCTGGTCGTGGTGGCGCGGCGCAGGCTAGAGATCGCCGTGCTCAAAGCAGTGGGGCTCAAAGGACATCACGTAACGAGGCTCTTCTTGACCGAGGCCGCCTTGCTGGGCCTGGCGGGCAGCCTCGTTGGTGCGTTGCTGGGTTTGGGTGTGAGCCGGGTCCTGCTGGGACTGGCGACGCGCTTTCTGCCCATATACATGGCCTGGCGAATCTATCCCCAGCCGCTGGTGACAGGGCTGGCAGTGGGAGTGGCAGTGACGGCCGCCTTTAGCTTTCTGCCCACCCTGGCTGCGGCTCAGGTGCGCCCGTCGCTGGTGCTTCGCCCCAGCGACGGTGGGTTGCCGCGCTCTGGCCGCTGGCAATCGCTGGTCGTTGTTCTGGCCCTGGCGGCAGTGATGGGGCTGCTGGTCAGCCAATTGCTGGGCGGCCCAATCGCGGGACTGGCTACCGCTTACGGGGCGTTGATGATCCTGACCCTGCTGACCGGTCTGTTGCAGATTGTGGTATGGGTGGTCGAGAAACTGCCGAGCCCAGGGTGGGTTTCACTGCGCCTTGCGCAGCGGGGCATCGGCCGCCATCGTGGCCGATCCGCTTCGACGCTTCTGGCGCTGATCGTCGGCCTCTTTTCTGTCAGTCTGATCGTCGTCATGGCCGGCAATATGGTGAGCAATTTCAGGAAAGCAGCCAGGGGGGCATGGGGCGGCGACCTGATGATCCAGACGAGAGAGTTGGAGGCGGCTCGGCAAGTGCTGGAGGAGAGCCCGGAAATATCCTCCTATGCCGAAGTGAACCGCTTTCCGGCAGAGCTAGCCGTCATCAATGGCGACCCAGGCGCTTACGAGCGACGTATCGCTGCCTATGAGCAGGAACGAGGCTTTCCATTGACATTGCAGGAACGAGACAGGCTGGCGACCGAGTTCTCTGTCATCATCGGCCGCGATTTGAGCAGCAATCTGCCTCACTTTGATTTCGCGCCTGGGATGGGGCGCAACCTCACGTCCGACGATACCGGCCGGCAGGTGGTGCTGGTAGAGAATACCTACCATCTGGCAATGCTCAAGTTGCAGCCGGGAGAAACGTTGACCGTTCAGTTGGCCGGTGATGCCCAGGTCACGCTGGAAATCGTGGGCGTCACCGAGATGCCAGTCGGCGGAGCCAGCGACTTTCCTCTCATTGCGCCACTGGATGTGTTGGCCCCGCTCGCCACACCACGTGGCCGCTTTTTCGTGGCCGATGTGAATCCGAAACGAAAGGATGAGGCAGTGACAGCGCTGACACGCGCTCTGCCGGAGGGGACTTTTGTCATGGAGACAGACGTCATGGCGAATTCGTTTACCCAGTTGATCCAGCAGTTCGTCGTTCTGCCCATCGTAGTGGCGGGCCTGGCGTTCTTTGCCGCAGCGACCATGATCGCCAACACAGCCGCGCTGGCGGCAATGGAGCGGCGGCGTGAAATAGGTGTGATGAAGGCTGTTGGCGTCAGATCAGGACAGATCTTGCGCCAAATGCTCCTGGAAAGCGGGATCTTGGGGTTGGTAGGTGGGCTGATCGGCGTAGGGCTGGTGGTGATGGTCACGGTATTCTACTCGGAGATGATGGACTTGCCGGCTGGCTTGAACCCATGGCCCATCTTGGCGCTGTTGGCCCTGGCCGTGGGCACAGCGATAGCGGCTACCCTCGTCGCTGCCTGGCCTGCCAGTCGCCAGCGGCCCCTGGACGTGCTTCGCTACGAATAGCTGAGGAGCCTACGCGATAGAGACCTGCCGACGGATTACCAGATATAGTCAATGGGGAGGAGAGCACATGACTACAGTAGTCAGAGCCACAGAGATTGCAAAGGAGTTCCGTACGGGAAAAGTGGTGGTGCACGCGCTGCGCGGGGTCAGCCTGGAGATCGAGGCGGGCGAGATGGTTGCCATCGTCGGGCCGTCTGGCAGCGGCAAGTCTACGCTGCTGGGGCTGTTGGGTGGGTTGGACACGCCCACCTCCGGGCGGGTGGAGGTTGACAGCCTGGACATCACCGACATGAACGAGAATCAACTGGCAGACGTCCGCAGCGCCAAGATCGGCTTCGTCTTTCAGACCTTCAACCTGATCCCCACCCTGACGGCGCTGGAGAACGTGGCGCTGCCGGCTCAATTCGCCCGAAGCCGCAGTAAGGTCAAGCCGACGCGGCGAGCGCGGGAGTTGCTGACTATGCTAGGGCTGGGCGACCGCCTGAAGCACTGGCCGGCAGAGCTTTCCGTCGGAGAGCAGCAGCGGGTAGCCCTCGCCCGGGCGATGGTCAACCAGCCGGTGTTGATCCTGGCCGACGAGCCAACCGGCAACCTGGACTCGGCCTCGGGCGAACGGGTCCTGGAGGCACTGGAGCAGATGCGGCGCGAGACCGGTACGACATTGGTGGTGGTAACTCACGACCCCAGCGTGGCGGCCCGCGCTGATCGTGTGCTTCAACTTCACGATGGGCAGATTGTTCAATGAGGCCCAGGCGGCCAGATCACTCATCGTGTGTAGGCACGCACCGTGGCCGCAGAAGCGTTTCGGCATGGGAGTTCAGAGGGATAGCATGGGGAAAGTTATCAGGGTCCTATTGGCCGACGACCACCCCGTGGTGAGGTCGGGCATAAGAGCCGAGCTCGACGGCGCGGATGGAATCGAAGTTGTTGGGGAGGCATCCTCTGGCGATGAGGCACTTCGCCTCGTCGAGGAGCTTCGTCCCGACGTTCTGGTTTTGGACGTAGTGATGCCGGGGATGGATGGGGTGGAGGCAACTCGCCTTTTGCGAGAGAGGCACCCCGATTTGCGCATCCTGGCTCTGAGCGCCTACGATGACGAGCAACACATCTTTGGGCGTACTGTGCTGATCGTAGCTAGTCTGGGTTTTGTCGTGATACTGGCCTATGGGCTGCTCAGCGACGCTAGTATTCTGTACCCCTCGCTCGCGCTATCTCCCTTTTTGGTGAATGGGCTTCTTTCCCTGGTGCCGGTCCGGGCTGTGCTTGGGTCCGACGGGGCGAATATGGTGGCTATGGCCCGCCAGTTGGAGCTTGGCCCCTTTCAATTCCTCAAAGAGTCACTACGGAGCGTGGGGCTCATCGCGAACTACCTGGGGCGACATACTCTGGCAAGAGTGCATGTCCGGCATGCTCTTCTCTTGGGCATCGTAGTTGCTTGTGGCCTGCTGCTAACCACTAGCTAGAGGCCCGCCAGGCTACTTTCTCGGTGCTCGGTGTACGAGGTGAACAATGCAAGCAGCTTATAAGTTCTTCAGGCCAACGGTGCCCAAGTTGATTTTCACTGCCGAGTGGGTGGCTTATATTCTCCTTAGGGCTACCGGCGGCCGGTTGACCAGCCTGCATCAGTTGATGGTAGGATTGTGGCCGCTTCTACTCTTCTACTGCCTGGGTTGTGTGTTGGTCGCGTGGAGCCACCGCGCCGATAGGGTCGCAAGTGGCCGCGGGCTGGCACTACTTGTCGTAGTGATGGTCGCCTTGGACCAATCCAGCAAGATTGTAACCAGCGTGTTTCTATCACCAGACGCGACACTGCCACTTGTCAAAGGATGGTTGCACTTGACCAACGTTCACAACGTTGCAGGGTCGTTCCTTGCCCCCGGGTGGATGAAGCCTGTGCTTGTAGTGACTGCTGTATTGGTACTGCCTCTGTCGGTCATCGTCTATCGGTACTATGTATTCTCAAAGCGTAGGAGTCTATGGGTCGAACTGGCCCTTCTGGCCATATTCGCAGGCTATGCAAGTTGGCTCTGCGATATTTACCTGCGCGGGTATGTTCTTGACTTCATCCAAATTCCAGGCTTCGTGACGGCTGACTTCAAGGATCTGTTTCTGTCACTCGGTATATGTGTCATCATTGAGGTGCTGGACAACCCGGACATATCGCTCCGCTGGGATGGGTGGAGAGCCGAACTCGAGAGTACACGCCGGCTTGTCACGGATATCACAATTTTTGCAGCCGGTGAGTTGCGCTCCTGCTGGAGCATTACCAAAGAAAGATTCAAATTTCTGCTTGGAGATGGTTGAGTTCTGTCTAGGATACTTGGCTTCATACCCCGGACTCACTAATCAGTCTCGGGGAACATTGCCAAGAAATACTGCTGAAGTGTTTTGTCATCGTCGCGGCACCATCAACGCCTTGAATGCACCGGCGATTTGTATCAGGAAACAGGGGGAAACGTGGCAGAGACAAGGTAGCTGAAATGAGCAAGGATCCAGCCCCCAATCTTGGCAACCGCGCAACAACTCGCCCAAGACATCCTGATGCAAGTTCAATCTCAACAGCGGCAGATCAGCGTTGTGAGCGCATGTGTGGAGGCAGCGGGTGCCATTGTCTAGGCCTAGAAAGGAGATAGAGGTCGTCATGAGCATGTTCATTCGAATCCTCGTACTGGCTGCTGGTATCGTGATTATCGTGTCTGCCGTGGGAATGGCGTCCGGCCGCCTAATTAGTCCTCGACTGGCTAAGGTGCTCAGTCCGGTAAGTGTGGCCATCGTGTTGCTTAGCGGATACTGGATGTCTCGACAAGATGGTCAGCCGGGCCAACGCTTGCGCTGGTGGTTATTACTCTTCGGCATTTGGGCCGCCGTTTGGGGATGCGTCGAGTTTGTCTTCACGCTGAGGAAATGAGGAGACCGTGACGGTACAGCCCTCCATTTGTCTAGAAGGCGTATGGAAAACCTATGGCACAACCCAGGCTTTGCGTGGCGTGAGCCTGGAGATGTAAGTAGGTCGCCATAAGTTTCTTGCACTTTTTAGCCAAGTGATGTATCCTGGTCTCCTGACATATCAAGACGGGAGGCCAGAGATGATTTGCATTCACCTGACGGATGAGGAGCGCTCAATTCGCCCGAAGCCGCAGCAAGGTCAAGCCGATGCGACGAGCGCGGGAGTTGCTGACCACGGTAGGGCTGGGCGACCGCCTGAGGCACCGGCCGGCAGAGCTTTCCGGCGGAGAGCAGCAGCGGGTGGCCCTCGCCCGGGCGATGGTCAACCAGCCGGTGTTGATCCTGGCCGACGAGCCAACCGGCAACCTGGACTCGGCCTCAGGCGAACGGGTACTGGAGGCACTGGAGCAGATGCGGCGTGAGACCGGCACGACGTTGGTGGCGTCGCTCGTGCTGGCGTTGCTGAGTACGACGGCGCTAGCATGGTGGTATTACGAATGGCGGTTTCATGGCAACGAGAACTGGCGATGCACTGCTCCTTGTGGCCTCCCCGTCGGGACAAGTCAAGTGTGGTATGATTATGTAGAACGCCTATGGCATTGTCACGATGGATCAGGCAATTGCTACGCCACGGGCACATATAGATCGTCTCCCAGATGGTGGGGCTGCGCGTACTGTTGAATAGGCGTGGTTTTCACCTTATCCCAGCCACAGAATCGCTCCCTCCCTCTCCCAAATCTGGGAGAGGGAGGAGGATTAGAAGCACTGGCGACTATAACTGGAAGGTGTCTCTTTTCCGTTGTTGTCATGCAAAACATCTTGTTATGGCCTCCACGCGACGAATGACTATGAAGCCTGTGTACTTCTATCTTCAAAAGAGCCGTCTTTTGATCCGCTTACTTCTTGCAGTATTATTCCTGACCAGTTGCAATCCCACACCCACTCCTGGTCGTACCCCGATTTACTTTGTTGCTCATGCAGCTAACGATCTGGAAGAGCTAGTCACCCAATTTGAGGCTGCCCATCCAGATATTCGGGTTCATGTCTCTTACCGCCTGGAGATACCAGAGGATTGGCCGAAACATTTTGATGGAGCGCTGCTTTCCCATGCGCCCGTGATGTATCCAGAGCAAGCCAATCTGTTGCTCGACCTGATGCCGCTGATGGAGGCCGATGCCCAGTTTAATTCGGAGGATTATTTCCCCGGCGCTTTGGTCACTGGGGATCTAAATGGTCGTCGGGTGGCGATTCCCGTCACCTTGGGTTTCGACGCTCTCGTCTACGATCCGCGCCAATTGAGTGAGGCGGGCGCCCCTTTGCCCACACCTGGCTGGACCTGGGAAGACTTGATGAACGTCGCAAAGGCGGTCGGGCGTTACCAGGTTGATGCGGGTGGTGGGGCCGTCTTTGTTGATAAGGGGGAGTGGAGTCGCTTATTGGTAAATTGGCTGCACGAACAGGCACCCCTCTTTGAAGTACATGACCGTATCATTCCCAGACTCAATCGGCCAGAGTTGCAATCCGCCCTGTCCAACGCCCGCCGCGCGGTGGCTGAACTGACGACCGCGGTTGATCCCGAGTCGCCTACAGATCGACCACTGGCATACCTTCAGGCTGGCGAAGCAGCGATGACTATGATGCATTCGCTTAACTGGTTTGCCCGTCAGCGTTCCAAGTTTCCGGATCTGGCTGTGACTGCTCTTCCACAGCCCAACATTGATATGCGGGCAAGGGGCACTCTGGCCGTGAGCCAAGGAACATCGAACTTGCAGGCCGTGTGGCGGTGGATCCGGTTTCTGAGCCGACAGTATTTGCCTGGCACATATGGCTACGATCTGCTTGCCCGTCGTTCTGTAGCCGAAGAACTGCGGGTGTGGGAGACGATAGATCCTGAAGTGGCACAGGTCATCCATACCATCCTGGCTGCTCAGGATGGGGCGAAGATTGGACAGAATCAGGAACCCTTGTGGTTTATCCGAGCGAACCTGGCAGTCGCTGTGCAGCGGATGTACAAAGAGGGAATAGACCCCGGCACGGCGCTGGCCGAGGCACAACAACAGGCAATGGACGAAATCTCTGCCTGGTACGATGAGCAGGATGACCAGTTCGGGTCGTTTAGCGTAGCGCCCTCCCCTGGAGCGGACAGGATAGAGGCTTCAGAGACCCTCCGAGTTTCTGTGTCGGATCAGAGGCTGGAGGAAGTCTTTCTGGCCTGGGCGAAGGAGTTTGAAGCGTCTCACCCAGGTTGGTTCGTCCAAGTTGTCCCCCTGAGTGGCATGGCGGAAGTAGATAGTGCATCTTTCCAGGTGAACAGCTTCGAGACGTTGTCGTTGCTCTACATGCAGCAAGTTTTTCTACCCGTTGAGGCCGTGAGCGAACTTACTCCCCTCTTAACTGACGACTCTTTCTTTCCACAGGCGGTTGAGGCTGTTTCATGGCATGGGCAGTTGTTGGGTATTCCCATGGCGATCCGTCCCCTGTTGCTATACTATGATGCTGAAGTTTTCATGCAACTGGGCCTTTCTCCCCCTACCTCTGATTGGACAGTTACAGATATGTTGAATGCTGCCAAAGAGATCGTTGCCGCTAACCCCGGGTTGCTGGGGTATGCCGCTCATAGTGGCGCAGAAGTGCGTTTTGTATTGGAACAGCAGGGTATCTCGCTATTCGGTGATGAAAAACCATACCCTCGTCCTTGCTTCGTCGAGTTTGATGTCCTGCAAGCGATTGAGCGCTTGCGCGTTTTGCAAGGTGGAGAACCAGTGGCATCCTTTGCCAGTTTGGGGGTCATGGAATTACCCATAAGTTCAGGGGAGCCACTTCGTCATCATTCCTCGCCCATGAAGGTTGTTGCACTTCAACCTTATCCTGGCACTAGATGGCCTATGCAAGTTTACGTCAATGGCGTGCCCCAGCAAAGCTCACACGTTCAGATGGCATGGGAGTGGGCCACTTTTCTAACCACCCAAGGGGAGTTGCACGGCACTGCGCTGCCCGCCGTGCAGGCTCAGGCGGAAGACGAGGCAGCACGCCAGATATTGGGCTCAGACTTGCATACTGCCTACATGACAGCGTTGGAGCGAGATGTCGTCGTGCCATCGGACCGCGAGATGATGATCGTTAAAGACAGCGCAACGTTATGGTTTGATAAGGCGTTGTGGGCAGCCGATAGTGAAGGCTTGGAATCGGCGTTAGAGCAAGCACAAACCAGTGCGGAGCAGTTTGTCGATTGCGTGAGCACTGCAGATGCCATAGATATTCAAGCGCTGGCAACGTGTGCTCAGCAAATTGATCCAGAGCATCCATTGGCAAGGATGGTGTCTCCACAGAACTAATAAGGGCGATGAAAAGCAAACCTTAAAATTTTGCCAAAACCTTCTAAAATCTGCTGAAAACTCTTGACGGGGGGGGATTTGTGGTATAATATTGGTAACCGGAATGATGGGGTTTGCTATGGCTGAATCGAAGTCTGATGTTTTGATCCTGATGTTCATGGGCATCGTCATCCTGCTAATGGTAGCTATCATTGGCCTTTTCCTGCGTATGAATCAATTGCAGCGAGAAGTGCTGGCGGCCCTGGCACCATTGCAGATAGAGGCGATAGGACAGGAGCTAGGATTGGAGGTTGGAGGGTCCCGGATTGCTCATGGACATCTTGGTATGACGTTGCCACGTGGGACGCCTGCGATGGGCTGACGTGCTAGTGGTAGACCGAACAACTCTACCTACAAGTATCACATGACGATGGACGGAGAGGGAAGACAGGAATGGGTTTTCCCTCTCTCGATTTTCCCCATTTGTACGAAGTTGGGAGATGTGATATACTTGGACTCTGCTACAGATACTTGACCCGGAGGAGCACGAGATGTTTCAGACAAGCAAATTTGGGTCTGTTGTAACCAGATCAACTACGATCTTTGTTGTCTTGATCGTCGCTAGCCTGCTGACTTCCTGCGCCAAGGTGGCGACTACCCCTCGGCCCGAGGCCAAACAGGTGGTCATTACCTTTGGCTGCGATTCCAGTCAAGTGACGGCCTACCAGACTCTGGCCGATCAGTTCCAACAGATTCACCCAGAGATCAACGTATATATTCGGGAGACGGATGACATTTTCGAGGCATGGAATCCTTCCCGTCCAGCTTCCACCTTGCAGACGCTGGCCAGCCAGGCCGATGCTTTCATCTGGTACAACCTGGGACTGGATCAAGCCGCACGCCTGGATTTGCTACTCGATTTGCAGCCCTTACTCGAAGAAAACGAAGTGATAAGTAGCGACTTTTTCCCCGGCACCCTCAATGCCTTTCGCTACGACGACGCTCTGTGGGGCTTGCCCGCCTACGCTGACCCCCTGGTGATGTTCTACAATCCGGCGGTTTTTGATCAACTCGGTATCGCCTACCCAGAGGCCGGATGGAGTTGGGAGGACTTTGTCGCCTTGGCCGAGCGCCTGACCTTGCACGAGGACGACAGGACGGGCCGGTACGGGTTCGTGGAAATGAGCAACAGCTTTCCTCTAGCGCTCGTTTACCAACACGGGGGCAGCTTGTTGCGCCGCGAGGCCGAGTCTGCGTTGATGATACCCTTCCTGGAAAACCCCCAGGCGGTCGAAGCGCTGGCCTGGTATGGAGCGCTGGCCACACAACGGGGTGTGATGCCCAGCCCGGTTGAGCGTGATATGGTAGGCTTCTATACCCTCGCCACATCCGGTGGCGCGGCGATGTGGACGACAAGGCTCAGTAACTCGGGGGACTGGCTGGTGTCTGAGGAGCTTCCTTCCATCGGTGTGGCCCCCTTGCCCGAGGACGTCTTGGCAGCCCATCCACTGCGGGTCTGGGGCTACGCAGTCAGCGGGGGCACGTCCCATCCCCAGGCAGCCTGGAGCTGGATCGAGTATCTGACCCGGCAGCCAGCGCCGCCGCTGGCCAGCCAGAGAATGGCGCCAGTTCGCCAGTCGTTGGCCGAGGCAGAATCATATTGGGCGCAACAGGAAGACGCAGCGCCCGCTATCCGCTATGCGCTAACGCACGCCCTCGTCGAGCCAGGGTTCTTGGAGCTCTCACGGGTTGTCGGTCCCGTAACGCCGGTGCTCCAAGGAGAGATGTCGGCCGAAGAGTTTCTGGCCGAGGCGCAACAACGAGCAGAGACGTGGCAGGCCGACAGGGCGGCGGTCGAATCACAACCCATCGTCGTGGCTACACCACCGCCCAAGCCACAGACGCCGCAGAATGCCATCACCTTTGGCGTCCAGTCGTGGATGCAACAAGTGCATCATTATGAGACTCTGGCGCAGGCTTTTATGGAGAACCACCCAGACATACACGTGGAGGTCAAGGACGTCACGGCCGGACACAAGATAGTCGACCTCGACCTGATGGTGGACAGCGCCGATGTCTTTTTGTGGAGTTTTCCTACTTTCGTTCATTCAAATCCAGGCAGTCCGTCGGTGCTCGATCTGACACCCCTCATCGAAGCGGATGATGGGTTCTCAAGGGAGGATTATGTGCCCTGGTTGCTCTGGCCAGAGAGAGGTGGACAGACATCGGGGCTGCCCGTTGCCCTGGATATGCAAGTCATCTACTATGACAAAACAGTCTTTGAGGAGGCCGGTATTGTCCATCCTGACCCGGATTGGTCATGGGATGACTTACTCACTTACGCGGTGCAACTGACAACGGGCGAGGAGCCAGACAAACGATACGGCTTTTTGAGCTATATCTGGCATGGCCTGAACGTCTACCTGTATCTCGAGTCCTACAACGTCCATCTTGTGCAGCAGCAAGATGAGGAAACAGTCGTAAATTTCGATTCTGATGCCGTCAAGCAGGCGATTCAATGGTGGATTGACCTGGACCAGGTATATGGGGTAACGCCGCCGCTTATGAACGCGCCAGGGGAGAGGGATTATAACTTATTGGGCGCCCGGCGGGTGGCGATGTGGACTGACTGGGCCAGCAACCGGGACGAGGCCTGGCTCTACGAGGCCGACCGTCAACTCGGTGTCCTGCCCATTCCTCGGGGTGAGCGTTCAGTAGCCTACACCATGTTATGGTTTGCTTATATCTCTCCCGACACTGAACAGCCAGAGGCATGCTGGCAATGGATTCGTTACCTGAGCGAGCACCTGCCACCTGGACACCTGGCGCCGGTGCGCACCTCTTTGCTCAACTCACCAGCGTTTCGGCAACAGGTTGGTGCAGAGATGGCTGTTGCCTACCAGAAGGCGTTAGAAGCCGATGCTCCCTTTGTTCTGGCGTTCGAAGATGGGCCAACACCACTCCTCGCCTGGTTGCGAGAAGCTTGGGCGGAAGTAGCCAAAGGAACCGATGTAGACGTTGCATTGGAGGAGGCCCAGCAAAAGGCTCAAGAGTATCTGGAAGGGAGGATCCCTTGAAGCTCGAAGGGGTGGACTTTTTGGTACGGCAGTCCCCACAGAGCGGCGGCCTGCCTGCCCATCGTTCCGTGGCCAAAGAGGAGATCTCTTTGTTGGCCCACGCCCACATAGGTGGAATCGACATTTGGAACGTGGCTCATGCCGCTAAACATTCTCTCCGCTCCCCACCCCCATGCCCGCGCCTATCGTGCCTGAGAGGCCCACCTACATCGTTCAGCGGGGCACGGTGGTTCGTCAACTCCAAGTTCAACGGCCGGGTGACGCCGGTCAAGGAAGACGCCCTCGAACCAGACCTGTAATACTTTGCCCCCGCCAACGTATTTACTGATAGCACCCGCTAGTCATCACGCCCGAATCCGACTTTTGGACAAACCCTTCAATTTATGCTAGAATACCATCAAACGGGCGCGTTGCGTGGCGCATGTTACGTCATCGCCACACAACGCGCAATACGCAACACGAGGTCACAAAGATGCTCAATTCCCATCGGAAACTCACTGCGTTATTGGCACTGGCCATCCTCCTGACCGGCTGCCAGGGCCTCTTTGGCCGCCCCATCGAAGAAGAAGCCCCTACCCCTACACCCATCCCCACGCCCATCGTCCCCGAAAAGCCGACCTACGTCGTCCAGCGGGGCAAAATAACAAAGCAGCTCGAATTCACCGGCCGTATCTCGCCGGTGGAGGAGACGGAGCTTTATTTCAAGACCAGTGGCTACGTCAAGCGAGTCCTCGTCGAGCGGGACGACCAGGTCCAGGCCGGCGATCTCCTGGCCGAACTGGAGATTGACGACCTGCTCAAGCAGATGGCTCAGGCGGAGGTCACCCTCAACACGGCGCAACTGAGACTGAACGAGGCGGAGAAGGCGCTGGAGAGACAGATCGCCCAGGCGGAACTGGACCTGGACGCCAAAGTCAACCGTAGCACTCCCAATTCGGGATGCTGGGGCGAAGTATTGGGGCTTGAAGTGGCTACAACGACTTGCCGAAGCGGAAGTTACTTTTTGCCCGCCCAAAGGCCCTTTTTCTGGTTTCATGCTGTTAAATCCCACCGCTGACATCTGCTGCAACAGTAGCGCCAGGCGCTGCTTGGCGCTACTGTTTTTTGTGCGAGTAAATAGGCGAACAAATTGTGACTTTTGGAGGAGGCTATGCGGAAGGAAAAGGCCCTCTTGGTACTGACAATCCTGTTGTTAGTGGCCTGCAGCGGCAAAACGACCTCTGCGCCGGTATTGACACCTGTGGGGCCAGGTGGCGGGCCGGTGAGCATCAGCTTCGCCGTGCCCGACTGGGAATTGGAGCGGGGGTATCTAGATAGACTGGTCAAAGAGTTCGAGGCCCAGAACCCTGGCATCCGCGTCGGACTCAAGTCGTTCAACGAAATCTTGGACCTGCCCCCTGGGAGGTTCTACCCGACCGACGACTTTTGGTTCAAGCTTGCTTCAGCGGCCGATGTATTCCAGGTAATATTCGTGAACGGGATTGACCGGCAGGCGGTGCGCGATGGACTGGTGCGTGACCTGAAACCCTTCATAGACGCCGACCCAACCTTCCACGCCGACGATTTTTACCCCGGCGCGTTGGAGGCCACTGCATGGGACGGTGGGATATGGGCTATGCCCACGGCGTTGGACTATAAACTGATTCTGTTCGACAAAGAAGCCTTCGATGCGACCGGCGTAGCTTATCCTGAGATTGGTTGGACCTGGGATGATTTCTTGGCAAAGGCCCGTGCCCTTACGGTCCGCAGCGGCGGCCAGGTGACACGCTGGGGGTTCGTGCAAAGCGGTTTTATGTTTACGCTCGCGAGATTCATCGAGTTACGCACAGGACCCTTGTTGGACGAATCGACCACCCCGCCCACGCCGCGCTTCACCGACGCGGAGGTGGCAAAGGCCGTGCAATGGTGGGCAGACTTGGTCCTCAAGGATCAGGTGATGCCTTATCAGTCCCTCCCGGAGACCTCCGATGACGGGTCCACATTGGTCGAACAAGGAATCGCTGCCATGGCGCCGAACACGCTTCCGGGATCAAGGCGGGTAAGGCGCAACCAGCCGCAGAAAGTGGGCGTGGTGCCCTATCCTGTTGACACACCCGATTCCAGAACAACGCCAATCTATTTTGAACAGGTGGCCATGAGCGCCGGCACAGCCCATCCCGAGGCTGCCTGGCGCTGGCTTGACTTTTTGTCGCGGCAGCCGCCGAGTCACGGCCAGGTACCGACGCGGCGTTCGGTGGCGGAGGCAACCGGTTTCTGGGACGAGCTGGACGAAGAAGTGGCATCTGCGCTCCACTTTGCGATGGACCACGCTACCCGACCCTCCCTGGGGGACTGGGGCGTCGCCTACGAGGCCCTTAACGGGGAACTGCGAGCCGTCTTTGAGGGGAAAAAGTCAGTCGAAGAGGCACTGGTGGCCGCCCAGGCGCGCGCCCTGGCCGACTTGGAAGCCGAAGCCGCCCAACGCGCCGCAGCCACGCCGTCGCCGGTAGTCGTTGCCACTGCCGAGCCTCGGCCAGCAGAGGGCGCGGTCACTATCACCTTCATGCCCCTGGGCAATACCTTGGGTCTCAAGCCTTTCCGTGACGCGGCGAGGCAGTTTCACGCAGCCCACCCTGACGTGGTAGTCGAAATCAAGAACCCCAGCTCTACTGCCGGCAGCATAGCCGGTCTGGCCGAGCAGGCTGATTGCTTCCAATACATTCCCTACCTGGACAACCCGCAGACCCTCACGGCCATCCTTAACCTGGAACCTTTCCTGGAGGCTGAGCCATCATTCGACCTGGATGATTTCTTTCCCCTATTGCTGGCTCAATACAGACGGGGTGGGGAAATATGGGGGCTACCGGCCGAGGCCCAGCCCTACGTCATTGAGTACAACCAAGACCTCTTCGACGCGGTTGGGCGGGAATATCCGAGGGCAGAGTGGACCTTGGACGACTTTTTGGCGCTGGCCCAGGACCTGACCTGGGGCGAAGGCGAGAACAAGCAGTACGGCTTTGTCGGTACCTACGAGATGCTTGACTTGCTGATGTTCGTTGAGAGACTAGGTGGCAAGATCCTGGACGATTCCCAGACTCCGCCGGCTGCCGCCTTTAATGATCCTGCCACGGTGGAGGCAGTCGAGTGGTACGCAGATCTGTACCTGCTTTATGGTGTTAGGCCCGTCTTTGTCGCCGAAGAACAGCGCGAAGCTTTGATCAACCACGGTCGGGCAGCGATGTGGGCCGCTCCTTTCAACCAGCATGACGAACTGCGGTCCAGTGTGCTTCCGTTCCCCCGAGGCACGTTGGATTCTGGCGCGCCGATCCTGAATGCCACGGGTAATTTTATCTCGGCCAAGACGACAGCCGCCCAGGCCTGCTGGGAGTGGATCAAGTTCCTGACCACAGAGGCGAGCGTGGTAGAAGGACTCCCAGGCCGCCGCTCAATTGCCATGTCTGAGGCATATCGCCAGCAAGTGGGCGATGAGCGGGCAACCGTTTACCTGACCTCGGTCGAAAGTAGCCAACGGCTGTCGATCTTTCAGCGCATCGCCGGACAGGAGTGGCTTGGCGCTTATCTCATCTGGCTAGAACAAGCTTACAGGCAAATTGTCGAAGAAGGAGGGTCACCGGCGCAGGCATTGGCTGCAGCACAGGAGAAAGCCGACGACTATCGCGCCTGCGTCATTGCCCGTGATGCCTTCTCCCATCAGGAAGGGTGGCAGGCGTGCTTGAAAGAGGTTGACCCCACCCTGCCCGATTCCCTGCTTGAGGTGGGGGAAGAGGAGAAGTAGGAAATAGACGGTGGAAAGCTGAATCGCTCAACGCCACCTGAAGCAACACTGTGGCCCCTCGTGCGACTGCGAGGGGCTTTTGCTTGCCCTGACGACCCGTCTGTGGCATAATCAGGCCTGACGGAGGGAGGGGAATACACAATATCAGATACCAAAGGAGGCCGCCGAAAAGTACCGAGAACCGGCCTGTAATACTCTGCCCCCGCCAACGTATTTACTGATAGCACTCGCCCTGGCCCTAGCCAGCCCCGAATCCGACTTCTGGACAAACCCTCCGTTCTGTGTTAGAATACCATAAAACAAACGTATTGCGTGTTGCGTATTCCGTCATCTCCACGCGCTACGCAACACGCAATACGCAACACGAGGTCACAAAGATGCTCAATTCCCATCGGAAACTCACCACGTTATTGGCACTAGCCATCCTCCTCACCGCCTGCCAGGGCCTCTTTGGCCGCCCCATCGAGGAAGAAGCCCCCACCCCCACGCCCATCCCCACGCCGATTGTGCCTGAAAAGCCAACCTACGTCGTCCAGCGGGGCAAAATAACCAAGCAGCTCGAATTCACCGGCCGGATCTCACCGGTGGAGGAGACGGAGCTTTACTTCAAGACCGGCGGCTACGTCAAGCGAGTCCTCGTGAAGCGGGGCGACCAGGTTCAGGCCGGCGACCTGCTGGCCGAACTGGAGATTGACGACCTGCTGAAGCAGATGGCCCAGGCCGAGGTCACCCTCAACACGGCACAACTACGGCTGAACGAGGCAGAGAAGTCGCTGGAGCGGCAGATCGCCCAGGCGAAACTGGACCTGGCCGCCGCCCAGGCCCAGTTGACCCAGGCAGAGGATGACAACGCCGCAGCAATCGCCCAGGCGGAACTGGACCTGGCCGCCGCCCAGACCCTGCTGGCCCAGGCCCAGCACGCCAACGCCGACGCCGTTGTCCAGGCGGAATGGACGCTCCAGATTGCCCAGATCAACCTGGAGGAAGCCGAGAAGGCGAACGAGCGGCAGTTGGCCGAGGCGCAGCAGACGCTGGAAGTGGCCCAGATTCGCCTGGCCCAACTGCGGGAGGAGCCGGACCCGGTGGAAATCGAACTGCTTCGCTTGAGCTGGGAGCGGGCAAAAAACAACCTGTGGAATGCCCAGTTGGAACGGGACGCGGTGAAAGGCCGGTCGGGGATGCCCGATTACGTCCGCAAGCAGGCAGATATCGCCGTGAGCAACGCCGAGATCGCCGTCCGCGAAGCCGAACTCCGCTATCAGCAGGCCCTCCAGCCGACAGTGACCGAGGACGACGTCAGGCTGCAGCAGATCGAAGTCGAACAGGCCAAAGCAACCCTGGAACAGTCGCAAGAGGGCGTGGATCCTTTGCTGACCCTCGAGGCACAGCACGCACAGCAGGAACTGGACTCGCTGAAAAAGGACGTAGACCCCTTGCTGACCATTCAGGTGCAGCGCGCTCAGCAGAAACTGGATCAACTGAAAAAAGAGGGCGTGGATCCTTTGCTGACCATCCAGGTGCAGCGCGCACAGCAAGAACTGGACTGGCTGAAGGATGGCGTGGACCCGGTGCTGGTCAACGAGGTGAACCAGGCACAACTGGCCCTGGAGCGCCTACAGGCCCAGGTCGCCGACGCCCAGATCGTGGCCCCGATGGACGGCCAGGTGCTCTCCCTCTCCCTCTACGCCGGTCGCCCCACTGAGGCGTTCAAACCCGTCATCGTCGTCGCCGACCCATCGGCTATCGAAGTGAGCGCCGACCTTTCCAGCAGCCAGTTGCAAGAGATGATCGAGGGGCAAGAGGCGGTGGTCACGCTCAGGGCCTACCCCGGCCAGACGTGGCACGGCACCGTCCGACGCCTGCCCTATCCCTATGGCTCTGGCGGCGGCACCGAGGGCCTGGCTGGTGCGGACAAATCAACCAGGATCAGCCTGGAAGGCGACCTGAGCGGTCTCCAACTGGGCGACCTGGCCCGCGTGACCATTGTCCTGGAGGAGAAAGACAACGTGCTGTGGCTCCCGCCAGCCGCGATCCGCATCTTCCAGGGCCGCAAATTCGTCATCGTGCAAGATGAGGACCGCCAGCGCCGTGTGGATGTGACTATCGGCATCGAAAGTGACGACCGCGTGGAAATTCTGGAGGGTCTTGAGAAAGGACAAATCGTGGTGGGGCAGTAAAGGGTTATGAACCTCTTGCTCAACCTATTATCCATCATCCTCATCGCCGCCAAGCGGCTGTGGGCCAACAAGGGGCTGACTCTCAGCCTGCTGCTGGGGTGGACGGCCGCCGTGGGGCTCAGTCTCAGCGTGCCGCTCTACGCCGACGCGGTGAATCACCGCTTGCTGCGGGAGGAATTGGAGACGACCCGCGAGAGAACGCCGCCCTTCGCTTTTCGCTTCCGCTACGTCGGTGCCTGGCACGGCGCGATGGACTGGGAGGACGTGCAGCAGGCCGACGCCTACCTGCGGGGGCCGGTCGCCGCCGACGTCGGCCTGCCGCTGGAGAGCGTCGTCCGCCATTTCAAGACCGACAACTTTCGCCTCTTTCCTACCTCCGAAGCAGCCTACGCCGACGTCCGTGACCCGCTGGAGTGGGTTTCCGTCGGCTTCCTCAGCGACCTGGCCGAGCACATCACCCTGCTGGAAGGGGGCTTTCCCCAGCCGCCTTCACCGACCGATGAAGCGGTAGAAGTGTTACTCCACCAAAAGCTGGCCGACGAGTTGGGCCTGCAAGTGGGCGAGGAATACGTCCTCTTTGGGCACAAAGTGGCAGGTGCACGCGGCGGTGAGTCGGTGCAGGTCCCGGTGCGCATCGCCGGCGTTTGGCAGCCGACCAATCCAGAGGAGGCCTACTGGTTCTACCAACCCGCTGCCTTCGACCGGGTGCTGCTGGTGCCCGAGACCTCGTTCCATCAGCGAATCGCGCCGCTGCTGACCGGCGAGGTCTACGTAGGCGTGTGGTCTCTGCTGCTGGATGGGTCGGCAGTCCACACTGAAGATGTTCCACCGCTGCTGGGGCGCATCGCTGCCGCCGAGACCCGCGCGGCCTCGCTCCTACCCAATACCAATCTCTACGTCTCGCCCGCCGAGGCGATGAAAAAGTACCGTGTCCAGGCCTACCTGCTGACCATCCTCTTGTCCGTGTTCGCTGTGCCAGTGCTGGGGTTGATCCTCTACTTCGTGGCGCTGACCGCAGGCATGGCCGTTCGCCGCCAGCAGACCGAGATCGCCGTCCTGCGCAGCCGGGGCGCCTCGCGCTGGCAGGTGCTGGGTGTGTACCTGCTGGAAGGATTGGCGCTGGGCGCGGCAGCCCTGGGGCTGGGGATACTGCTAGGCCAGGGGATTGCCCTGGCCATGGGCCAGATCCGCTCCTTTTTGACATTGGTGCGCCGTCCGCCGTTGCCAGTAGAACTCTCTGCGAGCAGCCTGCGTTTCGCCCTCGGCGCAGTGGCCCTGGCTATGCTGACCACCCTGCTGCCAGCGCTGTCCGCCGCTGGACACACCATCGTCACCCACAAGCAAGAGCAGGCCCGCGCGCTGCGGCGGCCCCTCTGGCAGCGCTATTTTCTCGATCTCATCCTGTTGGCTCCACCCCTCTATGGCTACTACCTGCTGCGGCAGCGGGGCACGATTTCGGTCAACCTGGGCGGCGGCGTCACCGCCGACCCGTTCCAGAACCCCCTGCTGTTCCTGGCGCCAACGCTCTTTATCTTTGCCCTGGGGCTGCTGTTCATCCGCCTCTTCCCGCTGCTGATGTCGGCTCTGGCCTGGCTCGCCGACTGGCTACCCGGTACGCCGTCGGTACTGGCCCTGCGCCACCTGGCCCGCTCGTCACGGCACTACACTGGCCCGCTGCTGCTCCTCATCCTCACCCTGGGGCTGGCCGCTTTTACCGCCTCCATGGCCCTGACCCTCGACGACCACCTGGTGGACCGGGTGTACTACCAGGTGGGGGCCGACCTCCACCTGACCGAGATGGGCGAGAGCACCGAGACACCTGCCGGCGATCCCTTTGCGTCGCAGATGCCCCAGCTGGAAGAAGAAGCAGGCCCCAAGTGGCTCTTTCTGCCGCTCAGCGATCACCTGCTGGTTGAGGGGGTGCAGGCGGCGGCTCGCGTCGGTGAGTATCGCGCGCGCTCGACCCTGGGAAATCGCGAGGAAGGGACCTTCGTCGGCGTGGATCGGGTGGATTTCCCCCGCGTCGCCTTTTTCCGGCGCGATTTCGCACCCGATTCGCTGGGTGGACTGATGAACCTGCTGGCACTGGATTCCCGTGCCCTGCTGGTCGAGAGGGGCTTTCTGGCCCGCAATGCCTTGAACGTCGGCGATCCGCTCCGGCTGGAGGTGACTATGGGCGGTGAGCGGCGAACGGTGGAATTCGTCGTCACCGGTGTGCTGGATCTGTTTCCCACCCAATACCCGCAGGACGGCCCATTCTTCGTCGGCAACCTGGATTATGCTTTCCAGCAACTGGGCAACGAGTATCCCTACGATGTGTGGTTGACAACCGATGGGAATCGCTTGCCCGAGGGCATCGTGGCCGATTTGCAGGAGATTGGCTTTGTGATCATAAACCACGACGACGCTCACCAGATGATCCTGCAAGAGCAGACGCAACCGGCGCGGCAGGGATTGTTCGGCGTGCTGTCGGTGGGCTTCCTGGCGGCGGCAGGACTGACGGTGCTGGGCTTTTTGCTGTACGCCGTCTTTTCCTTCCGCCGGCGGTTCATCGAACTGGGCGTGCTGCGGGCCATTGGCCTGTCGGTGGGGCAGATGGCCGCCTTCCTGGCCGGCGAGCAACTGGCGCTCATCGTCACTGGCGCGGCGGCCGGCACCGGCCTGGGCGTCTGGGCCAGTCGGCTCTTCATCCCGTTCCTGCAAGTACGCGGTGGCCTGCACCCCCACACGCCTCCCTTTATCGTCCAGGTGGCCTGGGCCGACGTTTTCCAGATTTACGCCGTCTTTGGAGCGATGCTCCTCGCCGCTGTGGCGGTCATGCTGGTGCTATTGATTCGGATGCGGGTGTTCGAGGCCATTAAGCTGGGTGAGGTGGCATGATGGGAAGTTGGAGGTTGGAAATTGGAAGATGGAAAAGTGGGAGGCTGGAGAGCCTCCACTAGCTTTTTAACCTTCCAATCTTGAGAGAGTGCGATGCAAGACGAAAACAACGTCCTTGTTACCTGTGACAATCTGGTCAAGATCTACAAAATCGCCGAACTGGAAGTCGTGGCCTTGCAGGGGCTGGACCTGATGGTGGAACGGGGCGAGATGCTGGGCATCGTTGGCGCGTCGGGATCGGGCAAGACGACGCTGCTCAACATCCTGGGCGGGCTGGACCAGCCCTCGGCGGGGCGGGTGATGGTGGACGGGCAAGACCTGCTCAAGCTCTCGGACGCCGCGCTGAACCGCTACCGCCGGAAGAAAGTGGGCTTTGTCTGGCAGCAGACCTCGCGCAACCTGATCCCCTACCTGACGGCGCAGGAGAACGTGGAACTGCCCATGAACATCGCGGGGATGGGCCGCCGTGAGAAGCGTGACTGGGCCAGGGAGCTTTTGCAGGCGGTGGGTCTCTACGAAAGGCGGAGGCATCGGCTGGTGCAACTGTCCGGGGGCGAGCAGCAGCGGGTGGCTATCGTCGTGGCACTGGCTAACAAGCCAATCCTCCTGCTGGCTGACGAGCCGACGGGTGAGGTGGATTCGGCCACGGCGCAGACCATCCTGGAGACCTTCCGCCGCCTGAACGAGACGTTGGGCCTGACGACCATCATCGTCACCCACGAGCCACTCATCGTCGGGCAGGTGGACCGCGTGGTGGCCATCCGCGACGGCAAGACCAGCACCGAGACCATCCGCCAGGTGGGCCAGTTGGAGCGGGCCATGGTCGGCGAGCATCCAGCGGAGGAGGAAGTGACGTACCACGAGTACGTGGTGCTCGATTCGGCAGGGCGGCTGCAAGTGCCGAGAGAGTACCTGGAGCGGCTTAGCATCAGCGACCGGGCTACGCTGGAGATGACTGACGAAGGCATCCTGATCCGCCCCGTGGCCGGCCTCCAGGCGGTGGCTGCGCCACTGCTGCCCGGCCTGGAGGAAGATGAGCCGCCAGTCCGCCGCCGGAGGGGGCTACGCGGGTTGTGGGCGCGGGTGAGAAAAAGGTAGGGGAAGACAATATGGCGACAGGCAAGGTTGACCGTGAGACTTCATCCCCCGTTCGCACCAAGGCGCTGACGCGCATCTACCACGTCGGGGCGCAGGAGGTGCACGCCTTGCAAGGCGTCAACCTGGAGATAGAGCGGGGCCAGTTCGTGGCGCTGCGGGGCCGCTCCGGGTCCGGCAAGACCACGCTTCTAAACTGCATAGGTGGGCTGGACCGGCCCACAGCCGGCGAGGTCTACCTTTTCGGCCAGCGGTTGGCGGCGCTTTCGGAGCGGGCACGCACCCGGCTGCGCCGCCGGCGGATCGGCTTCGTCTTCCAGTCGTTCGCCCTGCTTTCCACCTTTTCCGCCTACGAGAACGTGGAGCTGCCGCTGCGGATGGAAGGCGTGGGGAGACGAGCGCGGCGGGAGCGGACTCAGGTCTGTCTGGAATTGGTGGGGCTTACCCGTTGGGCTGACCATCGGCCCTACGAGCTTTCTGGCGGACAACAGCAGCGGGTGGGGATTGCCCGGGCGTTTGCCAACCACCCGGACCTGATTCTGGCCGACGAGCCCACGGGGGAACTGGACAGCACCACCGGGCGGCAGATCCTGGCCCTGTTCCGACGGGTGGCGGAGCAGGAAGGGGTGACGGTGCTGGTCGCCACCCACGACCCGACGGCGGACGAATACGCCGATCAGGTGTACCATCTGCAGGATGGGCGGATCGGGAGCTCGTGACCCGGCCCTGCCGGGATTCCGCAGCAACTGAGGAGTCACGGCCGGCCGCCAACCGACTAAATTCAAAACCGGGCAGGGATGCTTCGCTCCTGCCCGGTTTCGTTGGTCCGTTTGTCGTATCACCGCGGACTCGCGTCCACGTTCCCCGTTACTCGTCCCCTGCAACCTCAGTAGTCCACCCGCTTCCCCGTCAGTCTGGATACCAGCGCCTCGAGGACGGCGATGATGGCTATAAAGATGGCGTCTACCGCGATTGTCAGGCTGAAAGCATAGACCAAGTAACTCAGGCCGGTCAAAGAGGCAGTCGCCACTACCTCTGGCACGATTCGACTGAGCTCGCCGAAGTCCTGGCGCACCCAACCAGTCAGGTAAACAAAAAGAGCCACCAAGCCCATGAACAGGAGAACCGGCCTCCAGGGCTCGCGATCGGTCTCGCTGGGCAGCATGGCATTGGATACAGCGAAGATGAGGTAGAGCCAAAGCCAGAAATCGGGCGCTCGAAGATGGGTCAGGAGGCTTTCCCAAACAGGTCCCCATTCTCCGTTGAGCAAGACCTCTCCCACGTCACCCAGGCCCAGGATCAGTTGACCGATGATCAGAATAGCGACGCTGCCGCTGATAAGCGGAGCCACGCCGATCAAACTGCTACGAAAGGGATCGGTACGGGCTATCCTGACCGATCCCATGCGCATTTGTTTGCCCCGCCTCCTGGAAGGCCAAAGCGTGATCTTGCCCGTCCGCACTCCCAGCAGCGTGGCCGCCAGCCAATGGCTCAACTCATGGATGATGATGCCGGGCAGCAGCAGCACGAAGTACAGAAACATGGCTGCGTCGTTGTCTCCGACGAGGAGCAATCCCAGCCCCTGGATGTGCCGGTTTATCCAGCGTTTCATGAAAAACAGGGGGACAAGAGTGGCGGCGAGCCATACCAGTGGTGTCCAGTTGCCAAACATAGCCGTTGGAAGTTGGAGGTTAGAAGTTGGAAATTAGTAAGGAAGGTGTTCCAACATCCAACCTCTAACCTCTAATCTCCAATCTCCCCTTCACCTGGGCCGCGATGCGCACGATCTCCACGAAATCGGTGGCCCTCAAGCTGGCTCCGCCCACCAGAGCGCCGTCTATCTCCGGCTGGGTCATGAACTCGGCGGTGTTGGCGGGCTTGACGCTTCCGCCATATTGGACGCGCACTGCCTGAGCCGTGGCTTCGTCGTAGAGGTCGGCGATGGTGCCGCGGATGGTGAGGCCGATGACGGCGTTGGCCCCTGCGCCGGTGGCCGCTTTGCCCGTGCCGATGGCCCAGATGGGCTCATAGGCGATGATCAAGCTGCGCACCTGCTCGGTCGAGAGGCCATCGAGAGCGGCGCGGACCTGGCCGGAAACCCACTCCTCGGTCTGGCCAGCCTCGTACTGCGCCAGACTCTCGCCCACGCAGACGATGGGGATCAACCCGTGGGCGAAGGCCGCCTTGATCTTGCGGTTGACTCCCTCGTCGGTCTCGTCGAAATATCCCCGCCGCTCTGAGTGGCCAATGATGACGTACTGGCACAGCCCCTTGAGTATCAGGGGCGAAATCTCGCCAGTGTAGGCTCCTTTATCTTCCCAGTACATGTTCTGAGCGCCTAGCTTGATGGTCGTGGGTTTCAAGAGGTCGGCCACGACGGCCAGGGCGACGAAGGGCGGACAGAGCACTTTGTCCACGCCACGCACCTCGTTGAGACCTCGCCTCATCTCTCTCACCAGGCTCACGGCCTCGTCAATGGTCTTGTTCATCTTCCAGTTGCCAGCGATGATGGGGGTACGCATATCTCCTCCCTATTTGTCTTCTAGCACTGCAATGCCAGGCAACGGCTTGCCTTCGAGAAACTCCAAACTGGCGCCGCCGCCGGTGGAAACGTGGTCAATCCTGTCGGCCACGCCCGCTTGCCTCACCGCCGCCACCACGTCGCCCCCGCCGATGATGGTGATTGCTTCTAAATCGGCCAGGAAGCGGGCGATGGCGAAGGTGCCTTCGGCAAACCTGGGAAATTCGAAGACTCCCATCGGCCCATTCCAGACCACGGTCCTGGCGCCGGCCAGCTTCCGCTGGAAGAGCCCCACCGTCTCAGGCCCGATGTCCAGGATGCTCCAGTCCTCTGGTACCTGGTCCACAGGCACTACTTCTGAATCGGCTTCGGCGTCGAACCGATCTGCTACCACCACGTCAACAGGCAGAACCAGCCTCTCGCCTGCTCTCGCCAGCGTCTCTCTGGCCACATCCAGGCTATCGTCCTCCACCAACGACTGGCCTATCTCATGGCCTTGAGCCTTGAGGAAAGTGTTGGCCATGCCCCCGCCGATCAGCAGGGCGTCCACTGTGGTCAACAGGTTGTCAATGACGCCGATTTTGCTGGAGATCTTGGCTCCACCCAGGATGGCCATAAAGGGATGCTCAGGGGCAGTCAATGCCTGGCCCAAGAAGGCTATCTCCTTTTCCATCAAGAAGCCCGCGGCGGAGGGCAGATACTCGGGCACTCCGACGGTTGAGGCATGGGCACGGTGAGCCGCGCCGAAGGCGTCGTTGACGAAGATGTCGGCCAGGGATGCCAATTCCTTGGCGAAGGCGGGGTCGTTGGACTTCTCCTCGGGATGGAAGCGGGTGTTCTCCAACAGGATGACGTCGCCTGGCTGCATTTCCGCCACCGCCGCCGCCACTCCCGGCCCGACACAATCGTCGAGCTTCCGCACCGGCCTGCCGAGCAGTTCCGCCAGGCGCTCAGCCACGGGATCGAGGCGCAACTCGCTTACCACCTTTCCCTTGGGACGCCCCAGATGAGACATCAAAATGACCTTTGCCCCATGATCGAGCAGATAATTGATGGTCGGCAAAGCGGCCCGGATCCTGGAATCATCGGCCACCCTGCCCTCAGCCAGGGGAACGTTGAAATCCACCCGCACCAGGACGCGCTTGCCTTCAACCTCGACATCTCTAACTGTTTTCTTCATCTGCTTTTCCTCCCGGAATTAGAGGTTGGAAGTTGGAGGTTGGATTATCCAATCTCCAATCTCTAATCTCCAATCTCTAATTTCTAATCTCCAAGTAGAAGTTCATGAGACTGCGGGCCAACTTTTGAGGATCGTGCCGCCAGGGCTGCTGGGGATCAATTAAGTCTGCTGACACAACTTGATAGCCTCCCTCGGCTTCATGCTCCAACGACACTAATTCCGTGTTGGGGTTGAGTTTCACGTCGAAGTTGTCGTTCACCAGCACGTGGTGAAACACGTCCCGCCCCACGTGGCGCTGCAGCGCCTCTACGTGCTCCCCAATGCTGAAGCCATCGGTCTCCCCTCGTTGGGTGGCTACGTTGCATACATATACTTTCGAGGCGCGGGAGGCGCGGATGGCCCTGGTGATGTCCTCCACCAGGAGATTGGGCAGCACACTGGTGAAGAGGCTGCCTGGCCCGGCAACGATGAGATCCGCCTCCAAGATGGCCCGGATGGTCTCAGGATAGGCCCGCACTTTGTCGGGCAGCAGGAAAACCCGCTCGATGGGCAATTCGGCAGCGGTGATGCTGGACTCGCCCTCCACCCGGCTGAGAGCGCCTGCTGCCTCATCCTCGCCCCGCAGATCGGCGCAAAGGGTGACATCCTTCAGGGTGGAGGGCAGGATGCGCCCCTGCACGGCCAACACCCGGCTTGACTCGAGGATGGCTCGCTCAAAGCTGCCCGTCACGTCAGCCATGGCGGCGATGAACAGATTGCCGAAGTTATGGCCGTCGAGGCTATTCCCCTCGCTGAAGCGGTATTGGAAGAGTTGGGTGGTCAGCGATTCGGCGTCGGCCAGGGCAGCGATGCAGTTGCGAAAGTCGCCAGGGGGGAGCACCCCCAACTCGCGGCGCAGACGGCCAGAGCTGCCTCCATCGTCGGCCACGGTGACGATGGCCGTGACGTTGGAGGTGTATTCTTTCAGGCCCCGCAGCAGAGTGGAGAGGCCCGTCCCCCCGCCGATGACTACCACCCTGGGGCCCCGGCTGAGCTGGCGATGCTGATAGACCGTCTTCGCCACCTCCTGGCCTGGTCGCAGGAAGGGGGCTAGCAGCGAGCGGCTCAACTGCACCACGGCGATCATCACAGCAACTAAGCCCAGACCTCCGAACAGAGCAGCCCGGGCCAGGCGGGGAACGAACTGCAACGTGAGATAGTAGAAAGCAGTCGGCAGAGGCTGCTGCCGATAGACGTTGACCAGAAAGTAAGCAAAGCCCAGGCTAATGCAGGTAACGCCCAGCACGAGCAAGAGCAGCCACCGCTTCACGCCCATGCCTGGATAAAGCCATCGCCAGCCAGAAATGTTTTTAGGAAGGAATTTCATGCTGACCTCCCCCTACCCTCCAAGAAGCCCGCCTCGGTATTATAGTCCAACTAATCTATCAAGTCAAACAAAAATGAACCCGACCCGTACGTAAGTCGAGTTCACTCCGTTCGTCTTGGGTTGGCTCAGTGATCTCATCCGTTTTTTCTCCCTCGGCGTGTTTAAAGAGGAATCAACGCGCTAGCTTGGTGCTACTGTAGTAAATGTAACGAGGCGAGTAAGGCTGATAAGAGGCAGCCCACGCTGCATGAACATCGTTGTCTATATCAACGGCAAGAGTCGCACTACCTGACCAGCCTACGGGACTGGGTGGAATGCTAGCTGGCTGCGACCATACTGTTCCCTTCCGTACAATGTAGGAAACTCCTTCTCCGCTCATCCACAGCACATGAACGTTGTTCTCAGAGTCGGTATCTATGGCTGGGCCAGAATGGCTTCGGCTGGGATCAGAGATAACGATTGGTGAACTCCAAGTCGCACCATCTCCTTCGACATAGTATATTTTGAAATCATTTGGGTAGGGTTCAAAAGTTTCCTCCGACCACGCGACATGAATACCTCCTTGGCTATCAATGGTTACTTTAGGCTTTGTCGAGTTCCCTGAAGTATGGGAGACATTAACGGATGTAGACCAGAAACCGTTGTTCCCATTGTTGTAGTAAATATCTGATCTGCCGCTGTCATTGCTCCACACCACATGGATTAGATTGGTTTCATCGGTGATGATATCAGGCATGCTTGAAGATCCTTTGTCCCCAGAGAGGTTAATTGGAGGCGACCAAACTATGCCATTCCACCAACTGTAATGGATCTGTTTCCTGCCACAGATCGAGGTCTCGGCCCAAACTAAATGTACGATTCCATTGGAGTCGATGGCTATAGCAGGGGATTCTGATCGTGTCGAAGTGTGAGAGACATTCATAGGCTCGGACCAAGAAGTCCTATCTCCTTGCACATAATAGATCTCAAAGGTTTCGCCGAGGTGTTCTGCCCACACAACGTGTACCTGGCCCTCATCATCAATGGCGATATCAGGGTAAACTGAGTTCGCGAGCCACTGCGAGACATCTACTGTCGAAGCCCAGGCTACTCCATTACCTTGACAATAGTAGATTTTGCAGTTGCGCCGGTCTTCACTTTCCCCTATCCACACCAAGTGAATGCCTCCACCCCTATCAATGGCCATGACAGGACTCGATGAACGCCCTGGGGTGTCTGAGACCTTGACTGGAGTCCGCCAAAGAGGTGGTGTGATGAAACTCTTCGTTACCAGGGGCAGGTAGGTGAATTTGGTTCCTGGAGGTACAGGTGTCCCTGTAGGCGTCGGCGTGGCTGTAGGCGTAGTCGTCGGCGTTGGCTCGGGCGTGAAAGGTCCACCAACTTCCCACAGGAGACTCTTAATCCAAGCTCCATCAATATAGAGATTAGTTAGATAACGACTGTTGGGGAAAGCATCGCCACTGCTCGTTACTTCGATAGATTCTGTACCTTCTCCTGTGTAAACTCGGCATTGGTCAAACAATACGTTGCCCCAGTTATCATAAATACGAACCCGAACCACGGTATTATCCATCTGAGCATAATCAAAGACGACGTATACGATGCTGGTGCCTGCGGGCAAACTGATCACTGCTGGCCCATCAGGAGTGTCACTCATGCGAATATCGGTGAGAAGAGGCAGTAGCAATGTAGACATCGGCATGGGCGTTGGCGTGAAACTTGAAATCGCTGCCAGAATGATCAGGACTGCCAAGCCCAATGCACTGCCAACAGAATTCATTGCCCCTTTTATCACTACAAACTCTCTCCTCGTGCTTTAGCCAGGGTTTGGGCTCTGGGTCTTAGTCCACCAGCGGGTTAGCTGTTCGATCACCGCCTCTTCGATCTCCTGCATCGAATAGCCCAGGCTCAACGCTTCGACAAAGGGCTTGCTGAACATTGACCCTAGCTTCTCGCGGCGCACCCACACCAATTGCAGCCGATTGGGCTGTTCAGAGACGAAAGTGCCTCGACCCCGTTGAGTGGAGATTACTCCATCCTTACTCAACTCTCTGTAGGCATGGGCCACCGTGCTGCGAGCAACCCCCAAATCCACCGCTCGCTGCCGGATGGCGGGCAACCGTTCGCCAGGCCTGAGTCTACCTGTGGCTATCAGATGTTTGATTTGATCAACGATTTGCAAATAGAGCGGAGTCCTGCTCTGACGGTTAACCTGAATGTCCATAACTACTCTCCGAAAGGTTGGATAGTACAATCATATCTGTATTTGATCATTATGTGTAGTGATAGACATAATTCACAATCTATCGTGATTACAGACCGCATTGTATTGAACTAACAACCCTATTATATACCCATATCCCCACCAGCACAAGTCCAGTAGTACGATCAAGAGATAATAAAAAGCCACCTGCGTCAACCGCCTGGTGGCTTTTCGCTTTGCCAAACGAGGCGAAACATGATATACTATGCCTAGCAAACAAAAAAGGGATTACAGAGTAGCCGCTCTGATAATCCCGACACCTACTCCTGAATGGCCCAGGAGACAGGCTTGGGGATATGATAGCACAAAGCCGCTTCCTAGGCAAATGGGGGGCGGCTTTTTGGGTTCCGCATGCCGGAACCTGTGGGGACTGTCGGCGAACCGGCAGTCCTACCGCGATGCCTTGTGAAGGGACGAATAGAGCGTGCCATGAAGGACCGACCACTGTCTAAGAGTCAAGGCACCGCTGGCGAGCCGTGGGGCGGTGACCCCCATTCGGGAGGTTTGCCCTGGAACGACTCTCTCGATCTACGCAGGGCCACCAGCGCCAGGGGCAGAGCAAACGCGATGTCGGGATCAACTACTCGTCTCCCGCCTGGCCCGAATCGGGGTCCACCATCAGCGACGATACGTCCACTGCTTCAAAGTTCGATCCCTTGACCTGATGCAACTGGGAGACGAGCACATCGTTGTCCCAACGCTCGTCGGGATGGCCGGAGATGAACCAGGACGCGCCGTTGTCGGCCAGCATCATGCCGTACTTCTTGAGCGCACGGAGGATGACCTGCACTTCAGGCGAAAAGCCTGAGATGTCGAAGTTGGCCTTCAGGCGAAAGCGCTGGCCCATGGGCGGGTACTGCGATCCGGTGAGGCTCGATGCGTAGTGGCGGGCGGGCCAGATGTACGCTCTGCGGGTCTGCGGCGCGGTGACGCGGATGGCGTGGCGGATCTCGCCGCTGGCCACCTCGTCGTAGCGTACCAGCCCCGCCAGGATAGACAGGCCCGCCGCGTCGGCCGAGGTCCAGGTCTCAGGCCGAAGGGCGTGGGAATTCAGGTTGAAGACTGCGCCAGAGCCGGCTTCCCAGCTTCCATCGGGCTGCGGCCAAGCGTCGTACAGTTCGTACAGGATGCAGTTGTCGCGGTCCACGATCAGGACGTGCCGGTCGCCGTCGCTGTCCGGCCCGCCCTCGATGGGCGGATCGGGAGGGATGGGGTAGAGGCCGGGGTCGCTTTCGTCGGCGTAGTAGAAAGTGACGGCCACCAGGGGCTGTGTGCCTGGCACATCCACATAGGGAATGCCGATTGGACTACCGGAACCCGGCGGCCAATCGCCGGAGCCAAAGTCAGGATGTAAGTAAGCGTTGGCGCCGATGGTGGCGATGTAGGCGGCCGAGTTGGGGTCCAGGGGCAACGTGTCCACGGGCACGTTCCAGATGTTGTCGGCAGGAAACACGGGGCAGCCAGCCACTTCGGGAGGCTCCGTCGTTTGAGATGGCGTGGCCGTCGGGGTGGGGGTGCTCGTTGCCGTCGGAGTAGTCGCCGTTGCCGTGGCCGTTGGGGTAGCCGTCGGCGTGGGAGTGGGTGTGGATTCGGAGCAGTCTTCCCCCCAGTGTATCGCCACCAGCATGATGTCTACGATGTCAATCCTGCCGTTGCCGTCCAGGTCGTAGAGGGACTCGTAGTCGTCGTCACCTACAGCGGTGTGCCAGCGGCTGGCCACCAGCATGATGTCGGCGATGCCCACGCTGCCGTCGCCGTCGAAGTCTGGGCAAGTCAACACGCCCTCGATGACGTCCGCCAGTTCTGCCCGCGCAGCCTCCCAGACGTCGGGGTCGGTGGACCAACTGATGTCGGTGAGCACCCAGGTCGGGTCGCCTGAATCCTCCACTCCGTATTCCCACAACACCGTGGGGACCATCTCGTTGACGATCTCAGCCGTGCGCGTGGGGTTGACGGACGCGGCCAGGGTGAGGTAATCCACGTCCTGGATGCCGCGCCGCCACATCTTCAGGCGCAGCGAGGCGAACGGGCCTGACACGCCGTAGCTCTCACCGGGAAAACGCGTGTCGGTGCCCGGATAGAACAACACACCATCGCCGTTGGTGTAATTCCAGCCAGCCTGCCCCCGCGTATCGCTGTCATAGCCGTAGTAACCGAAGGTTTGCGCCTGCTGGAAAACGTTGGTCTGTCCCATGCCGCCCTGAAAGTTATCATAATAGGTGGATTCCCAGTAGAACCAGCGCTCAACTCCCTTCTTGTAATGTCCCCAGGCCAGTTCCCGCAGAGCCACCCCCTCATCCTCAGTGGCGAAGGAGCCGGAACCTGGCCGATGGCCGTTGTACATGAAGAAGTGTTTGGATGGATCGGCCCGCAGCGCGGCCAAGGCGTTCTCCCAGTCGGAGGTGATGCCGAAGCCCGCGCCACTGGTGGGGATGTCCAGGCTGGGCGTGTTGGCCATGGCGTCGGGCAGGGCAATCGTGGCCATGGACATCAGGCGCTGGCCGGGCCCGGGGTTGTTATCGCTCCACTGCGCCCACTGCTCGATCTGGGGATAGTCGTCGGACTCGTCTATGAGGTAGAGGAAATAGTCGGTGGGCGTGGCGAAGGCCTGAGCGTCGAACCAGTTGACCCACGGGTCGGTGTTAGTCCACATGTCTGCCTCCGTGCCACCTTGCCAGGGCCAGCTTCCGTACGTACCGATGGAGTAGACACCATTGCCCACCCCGATGCCAACGCCATCGTAGCCCTGAGCAAGGGTGAATGTCTCACCGTCCAAGCGTGATGTCCAGGCATCGTCCATCCGCTCGATCTCCGATTCACCGTTAATGAGGGACATCTTGTGGCGATGGGCTAGTTGGAAGTGTCGGTTTATCAGCTCGATGGATTGGGCGTACTCAGGGGTTCCGGGCTCAGGCCACATGTTGTCCTCGCCGAGGTAGCGATCATTCACATTCTCCCATTCGTAGAATATCATCGTTTTGGCGTTGGGCAGGTCGGGCAGGGTGAAATTGCGCACCCGCAGGCTGATGGGAATCTGCCAGGTGAGCTCGCCGCCCTCCGTCACTTCAATCGTGCCAGTGTAATTGCCGGCGGGCATCGCCTTGGGAATGTAGATGTCGCCCCAGATGGCCTGGTTGGCGCCGGTCGGAATGGTGAAGGGGGTGTGGAATTCGAGGGGCACGGCGATTTCGGGATAGAACTGGTTGTGGCATGGCCGATCCTCCCAGGTGCCCGTGCCGATCCCGTTTTCATCGTAGGGGCGGCGGCAGCGCTCTGGGATGTGTCGCTCGTCGTAGTCGTTGTAGGCCAGATCAACACTGAGGCCCTTGATCTCCAGATAGCGCATGTAGAACAACTCGATGTTGCGGCCCACGTAGTTGAACACGCCGTCGCCGCTGGCCGGGACGGTGGTGATGGTAGCGCCGCCGGGACCGGTCAGCGACGTCAGGCTCACATTGAGTTCGGTGGCACTGGCCGTGGGCGCTTCCAGCACCAGGTTGAAGGCCACCACTTCGTTGCGAGCGCCGAACAGGGAGATGCCCGTGCCGTCCCACACCGAATTGAGCACCGCGTTGGGGTCGCTGGTGGCGCGCAGTTCGGAGCGCCAGACCTTATCGCCGCCCTCGTTGGCCCAGACCTGGGCGATGTTGCTGGGGGCGAGGGTTGGAGTTGCCCTGGACAAGCCGGTGTGGAAAGCCACAACGACTAGCAAACCGGTCATCACAATCGCCAAGCTAAACCGTGCTCGATTTTGTCGCATGATTCGATCTCCTGTTTCGGTCCTTCGATGCGGATAAAACTTAGATCATTTTGTTTCTTTCACGACCTTCACCTCACAGCGAGAAAAAAAGCGTGCTGCCACGGCGATTTGTGCGGACAGCACGCTTCTCATACCCTATCTTCGGTAACCCGGCTGTCCTATTAGCTGAATCTGCCATCTGCTAACGTAGACCCGTGGCTTTGCGTCCCCACCTTTCGATGGGTCTGCCCTTGTCGGTAGAGGCTAGGTTGATGGTATTGTAAGCGATACCTACGGATTTGTCAAGGAGAGCAACGCTCAGCTAACAGTTGGCCACCGTGATGTCCACCAGGTACCGCAACGAGCACGTATGCAACACCAGCCCCGAGCACTCAAAAGCACGGCCTCGGCTGGCGTCGGGTTCGGGGATGTTGTTTGCCGTGTCGCTCGACTACGGCCAAGGCGGGCTGCAGTGCCCTCAACAACTACAACTACTTCGATAAGCTCATTACAAGCATTTTAGCATGATGCGGGCTTTTGGTCAAGTAGTTGCCAGGAAACCCTCTTTGTGGTATACTTGATGCCAGGAAGGAATGACAACGTCAGACGAATTATGTTCAAGAACTTTCAGGAGAAGTGAATCATGGAACGGCAACAACTGATCCGCGAGATCCATTGGATTGAATGGCAACTGCGCAGCTTCGAGGATAAATACGGTGTCCTATCGCAGGACTTCTACCAGGCGATGGAATCCGGCGAACTGTCTGAGTTTGACGATGGGGCAGAACCACACTTCCACGATTTTCTTGAATGGCACGGTCTGTACAAGGTATGGCTGAAAAGGGAGCAAGCCTACCGCGAACTGCTACGCCAGCAGCCATTGCCGGCTCAGCTGCGCCACACGCTCGTTGCTGCTTGAGGGATGCTTCATGTTGGTCCGTGCCCAGTACGAGCAACTGGTCTACACCCTGCCGGTGCGCTACTCCTCCATTAGCCTGAGCACCCTCGTCTTGGTGCCTCCCGGCCTGGATACTGCGCGTCTAACCGGCTTGGTAGCCCTCGGTGACGATTGTGTATTGTGCGTGTACGAATTGCTGAACTTTCAGCAGGGGGTTATCGAAGCGTATCGCTACGAAGTCTCGCGATGTCGCCCTCCTTTTACCGAAAGCCCTCTACCCGAGGCCACTGAATACTGTCGTGCTAGCTACCCTGGCAAGGATCCACTGTACTGGTACGATTCGTGGCCTCATCCCCACGACCCGACGCTGGCCTCTACTCATCCCCACCATAAGCACATACCACCGAACACCAAGCACCATCGAATTCCGGCCCCTGACTTGAGTTTCACCCACCCCAACCTGCCCTTCCTCATCGAAGACATTGAGCGCCAGGTGCTGCATCGGCCGTAAGCGTGGGGAACTCCCCACGCCACCTCATCTGCCTACCCGTTACCCATCCATTTTCTCCAGTTGCACCCCATCGTATCCGTAGCGGTGCACGCTCAGCCTCCATGTGAAAGGTGACCAGCAGGTCTCTGCTGTCCTCTCCTGGTTTCAGTGGTAGCTCTTCAACACAATGGGCAGGTAGATCAGGTGAGTTGGAGGCGTAACTGTGCCCGTGGGCGTTGCCGTAGGAGTAGCGGTGGTGGTTGGTGTAGCCGTGGGGGTCGCTGTGCTAGCTGGCGTGGCTGTGGTGGTTGATGTGCCCGTCGGTGTGAGCGTAGGCGTACTGGTTGGTGTCGCCGTAGGCGTGGCTATGCTAGTGGGCGTTGCCGTGCTGGTTGGTGTCGCCGTACGCGTGGGTGTGCTAGTCGGGGTCGCCGTGCTGGTCGGCGTGGATGTTGATGTGGGGGTAGGGGTAGGAGATGCTTCCACCTCTCCGCACCAGAAGCCGGAGCAGAGTTCGTAGCCGGTATCCGTGGCCGTCCCTACCTCGACAATGTTAGATTCCCACTAAGACTACCTGGTCACGGGCGTGGCTGCTAAACAACACTACACCGAATTGGGAAAGGAGCGAATTTCTTGCT
>SDBU01000723.1_pt1 | contig 47032 bp, 72 predicted proteins | sample 2277071 | NCBI WGS metagenome assembly SDBU01 (sample SAMN10397929, study PRJNA504765) | marine sediment metagenome | isolation source: marine sediment core GS08_GC12, 126 cmbsf | place: Arctic Ocean: Gakkel Ridge, Loki's castle | collected 2008
ATAGTGTGGACTTACGGGACGCCGTACTTTTGTTTAGAATGAAAGTTGCAGTGGTCACACAAACCCCGCGTAAACGCTGGTTATTGCGATATTTCAAGAGCTTGGAAATGAGGCGCATTCGCAAGCGCGTTGTAAAATCCGGTATAATCCGGTAGAATTTGAGGGCCGATTGCGAAAATCTTGTGAATCATATTCTGACAATACGCGACACAACGCCGGTTGTGTTGCATGGATACCACTTGACGAAAGGCGGCGTTGTCACTAGCAGGAGTGGTGATAGCTGCGCGTGGCGTCAGGGCTTCGCCGCCTTCTGCCCGAATCGCCCCAGGTGGTCCCGCCGGTAATGCTCCACGTCACCGGGCAACGTGAACCAGCATCCGGCGCGCTTGACCGCGCGGAATGTCCCGTGTTTGATCGCGGCCCGTAGCGCGCGCGGCGTGATGCCGAGCAAGGCGGCGGCTTCGGCTAATGTGATTTCAAGATTGCCGTTCATTCGGGCTTCCCCCCGACGAGGTTACCCGTCGCCACTTCGATGATCTGGATATTGTGACAATGGTTTTGAGCGCCCACAGCCCGGCGCTCGGCACCCGTCAACGTGCGATGCCAGTATTTGTCGCCATAAATCCAGACGTGATATCCTGTTTTCCTTGTTCGCTTTATCATCGTTCCTCTCCTTCCGTGGGGCTTTCGCCCCGGTTGTGTGGCGCGAAGGTGCGGGGATCAGCTGGATACCATATCTCTTTCAGTTGGCAAGGCGCTCTCGCTGTATCCCCTCGCGGCATCGCAAAGCATGACCGTTTTCAACACCCAGCCCGGTCGTGCATGGTCGCCGTATTCGCTTTCCGGGCAGTCGTCTTCGACGAGGACGATGGTTTCCATGCCGGAGTCGATTTCGCCCGATGGATGCGCAAAGTGTAAAAGTTTCATCCCGTGCTCCCTTCGTTGTGTCGTTTCGTTTCATGCTAAAGGGGCTAAAGCGGTTTTCCAAATTCCCCGTGTGTTCCGAGCAAGATGCCAGCGACAACCCCGAAGCCCTTTCTAGGCGGCGCAGGGGGTTTGTACTTTCTCACCACGCATCCCCACGGGGTTTTCGGCCTTGACTCGGAAATGCAACTTCTATCGTTGCCGTCCCACCCAAAGCCGAAAGCTGCTGCTGCTTTTTTGTGCCGTCCAGTCCACCCAAGACCCTTGGGCGTGCAAATCCATTTCATTTCAACCCTCTTTTGTCGTTTCGTTCATCATCCCGATAATCATACCGGATAAGGAAACAATGTCAACACAAATCGACAGGGGCCGAAAAATAATTATTCCCGCGTGAAATCATGCACTTAGGCGGGCGATTTCGCCGGGGGCGCGAAATGATAATGGACCCGGGGCGGAAAACGCGGCAAAATGTGGCATTCTAAACCCATCGAATTCGAGGGGTTTGGCGGAGGGAAACGTCGGCACTTGCGCAGAAGTAACGAGGGTATCCTCCAACCGTCCGGGAATCCCGGAAGGTTCAGCCGTCAAGTATTCCTTGACTACTCGCAACCGTTAAGCGATACTTAACTATTGGAGGTCGCCATGAAACGATTTGGTTTGGCAACGGTCCTGTTGGCAACGGTCCTGTTGGCGTTCGCGTGCGGCGGCGGGGATGGCGATGACGATTCGCGCCTGTACGCCACCGAGGACGACGACACGGGCGATGACGACTACGGGGACGATGACACCGCCGGGGACGCCGATGACGATTCTGCGGCCGCTGCCGGGCTTGTATGGGCCGATCCCGCGACCGGGCTGACGTGGCAGGTGGAAATCACGGACGGGGCGCGCATAGAATGGCCGGAAGCCACCGGGCATTGCGAGAATCTTTCCCTTGCCGAATATGACGACTGGCGATTGCCGACGATCCTGGAACTTCGCGGCTTGATTCGCGGTTGCCCGGCGACCGTGACGGGCGGCGAATGCGGGGTCACGGAGGATTGCCTCAGAAGCGGTTGCAATAATACGCCGTGCGACGGTTGCGAGGTTAACGCCGGTCCCGCGGGCGGGTATTACTGGCCCGTGGCCCTGGCCCCCCTTTACCATACCTGGACGGGCACCTTCTGGTCGTCTTCTTTGCTGGCCGGTCACGAACACAGCAGCGTTTGGATTGCGGGATTCCAGTTTGGGTATATATCACGAGGGTATCACGACCAGGGCGAAAAGAAGTACGTCCGCTGCGTGCGTTGATCTAAATCAGGTCACAATGTCCGAAATGGCAATCAGATCAATCCGGCAGTTCGGCGCTTCAAGACGCCGGTCGTATCCCTTGACCTGATACCAGCCGTTGACCTCGCCGGGCGTGGAAATGTAAACCATTTCGCCAAGGGTAATATCTATGCCGCTGAAATCCATTTCAAGGGAAAGATTGCGGATGATATTGCAGTGAAGGGCGGCGAAGCGGTCTTGAAGGGCCTCTACCGTGGCATCGTCATATACCCAGTCGAGCTTAAGCTCCATGTTCCCGGCACCCATATCAACATGCCCGCCCCATGATCGAAATTTATGATACTTGCCCGAAGTCGGGTGCTTCATGAAATCAATATAGGTGTTATTCCGGGCCTCCCGATCCGAGTCGCTGCCTTGCGTCCACGTAAAACATTGCCCGGCCTGTATCTCAGTTCCGGCCACCGGCACAGTATCCCAGGCCAAAAAAACGAGCTTGTATTTTCCGGCTTCGCTCACCAATTTCAGGCAAAATTCAAAACAAATTTCGGCGATCACGTCGGACACCTTCACGTTGTCTTTGATCCAGTTCCGGGCCGGGTATCCGCCCGCCAACGCGATTAGGGCTTTCACCGCCGCAAAGCTGGCAACGTCAATGTCGGCTTCGAGCACACCAAGGCCGATTGTAGAATCTCGCAAAAGCAGATAGATAATATCGGACGGGCAGGTCGCCGTGTCGCCGTCCGCCAACGTGCCGAATTGCGGGAATCCGAGGGGAGCCTTTAACCTGAATCTAGCACCATCTTCCCACAAATCATCCGCGTCGGGATCAACGCGAAACATTAGCTTTTCATACGCACCCCCGTAATCCCCGCCGCCGGTGGGGTCAACGTAAATATCGTCCGCCGCCTTTTTCCACGTATCTTCCGTTCCGGCCCCGTCTTCGGGATCGGTTGCGCCCTTCCATCGCCATTCGCCGGTAGCGATATTCATAAACGTCCCGGCGGGTAGTGGCTCGTTGACGTGGCAATCCACAACCCAGTTTTCAGAAGCCCGTCGGGAATCGGTTATGTCATCGGAGTATGCGCCGATTTGGCCCGTGAAGTATTCTTTTGCCGGGCACGGTGCGCCAAGCCCCGCCATAACATTTTTAGTGATATCCACAATCGGAGATTCGATCCAGAAGTTTGAATCCGCGTCGCTCCACTTACCGAAAAGGGCGGGCTTGGGCTTATCCCGCCAGCGGAGGGATATTTCCGCGCCATCCCCGTAGCTCTCCCTCAACAGCATGGCGTCATCGAGCTTCATCCGGTCGGGAATTCGGATGTACATCGTCGAAGGTTCCCCGGTGTCCCCAAGCACCAAGTCCAAGTCGCCGTTGCCGATGGTGCCGACATGGAACATGTTGTTATTCACGCCGCCCTTGATCGGGAGCGGGTCGGCGGCGTTCACGCGGTAGAGTTCCGCTGTATAGCCGATCAAGAAATTGTAGTTTTCGTTCAGTTCCTCAAGGTCCAGCGGGGTATCAATGGAGTTGCGAACCAGTGTTAGCGTCACGTTTCCATAAACCATATTCGGCTGCGTGGCGCTTCCCATTTGATTGCGGTGCGTCGCCGCCGTGATGTATCCCCGGTACGTTCCGTCCAGTGTGCCCGCCGCCCCCGACACGGCGTATGAGCCACTTTTTGCGAAACACCATTTATGCACAGGCCACGCGGCCGGACCGTCGGGCAGGTGCTCCGGGTGATACAGGTAGGCCAACACCTGGTGCTTGGGTATGTTGGTTTGCGGGGCGGTCATCCGGTTTCCTCGGTTACTTCGACCACCACCGTTCCGTAATCGTTGGCCCGCGAACGGACGATGGATTGAATGGCGGGGAAGCGCCCGTACATGGCGTCCCGATCCAGGTCGGTTGATCCGGGCACGTCGGTCCCGGTTTTGACCAGGTGCGGGCTTGGCAGCACGAACACCGGGCGCTTGACGCCCTGGCGTGCATATACTTCTTCAAGTCCATGCCAATCAATCTCCAACATCCTATCGAATACCAAAGACAGGGAGCGATACTGATCCTCTTCCGTGATACGCGGTGCGCGGCCTTGGGTGAGGAACCGCTTAGACGGATCGTGCCGATGCGAAGCCCAGTCGGGGCGGTAATTGAACGTCGGCTGAAACGGGTTGCCCGCCAAAACCAAGCGCCCGATGCTCCATTGTTCGCCAGCCGGGGCAACCCAAGCCAAAGAGGTTTCATACCGAACTGTGATTGACCAGTACTTATACGCCACTTGGGGCCGATGAACGATTATATCTTTTCCAAACAAGTTTGTAAGGTCTACCGAATAGGCATGCGCGGGGTAAGGAGGGGGGAATGCCCAAACATCGCCTGCCTCAAGCATCAAAACGAAATTTGTTGCACTCAAATCAGACGCAGCTTGAAGCGCCGCCTTCATTGCCAAAAAATTGTGCTTCAATATCGCATATACCCCAATGGTGGTGCTAACCGGAAACCCGTGGCGTATCCATGCGTAATGCTTTTTAATTGGTCCATCAACCCATGAGGCCCCTGTGGCAAGGCTTTTCCAGGGTTCTCCTAAATCGTATTGCTGTACATTATCATCCGGAAAATCCGCATCTTCTGAATAAGCCTGCACGGTCGCCCCGTCGCCCGCGAAATTATAGTCATACACGTCGGGGTCCCGTCCGTAGAATATTGCCGCGTTTTCAATCGCCATCAGCTGCACCCCTTGAGTACGAGCAAAACCACGCCCACGATGACGCTACCCACGGCTCCGATGCAGGTTGTCGCCAGGAACCATTGAGCGCGGTCGAATTTGCCGAATAGCCTTCCAATCGCCTTGTCGATCTTCTCGATGCTCGTCATTATCGCCTCGTGCCGGGCCATGTATTCACCGTGCCGGGCATCGAATTCGCCGCGACGCACAAAGTCATCCGCCATTTCACGCCTCCAATCCGCCGACATTCATCCAATGGATGCGGTTCCGCGTTTCCCGCATCATTATTTCACGCACCGCCGACGCGATTTGCCCCGGCGACTGGCCCGCCGCGGCGTTGACGATGATGTTCCCGGAAAAGGTCGCGGTGCCCCCGGTTCGCGGGTTCTTCGAGCCGCCCGCGCCGGATCCGGACTTGCCGTTCCCATATCGCCTGTCGCTGGCCGTATCCCCGCGCCTGTTCCATTCATCCGGCGTGCTCCAATCGGAGCCGCCACCTTCGCCCGATCCCGGAAAGCTATACCGCCCTTGTTCCCCCTCGCCTTCCGTGCCAAAGGCGCTGTTCATTATGTCACGTAGCCTTGCGGCCTCTTCCTGCATTTGGCGGATCATATCAATCAGGTTCTGCGCGCCGTGGTCAGCCTCTTCCCACATTTCGCCCAGGTGCTCTTCGGTTTTCTCCGCGCCTTCGGGAACTTTTTTGCCAAAGATTGCCTCCATAGATTCCCGCTGCCGGTCGAGTTCCTTGTTCAATTCCGACAGGGCCTCGGTTGCCTTGTCCACATCGTCGGCGTAAACCACCATCCCGCTAGTCGATTCTCCACGCGTGCTGCTGCGGTCGCCCCCAAACAAGTCCATTCCTAGTTGAACCGGCCAGGTTTTCAGCCAAAACATGCCGGCGCGAATTTTGTTTAACATTTCTTGGATTGCCGTCAAGGTATCAAGGAATGGAGTGAGGCCACCCACGCTTATGCCCTCGACTGTCGTCATTTTTAGTTGCTTCCACGACTTATCCAGCCGGTTCATTTGGTCATCGAGGCTGCCCGTCACCTCGTCCACCGCCTCGGCTACCGCAGTCGTTGACTTGGCGATTTCCTCTTGGGTTTTGACAAAATTGGCCCCTCCGTCGGTGGCAAGGATAACCGCAGCCTTCAACGCCCGAATGCTCGGAACAAGCTTGGCCAAAGCCTCAATATCTTCATCCGAGGCTTCCGCAATTTTTACGAGGGTAGCGCCTAATCCCTCTGATTTGAGGGTTGCCGCGCTTATGTTAAGCCCCATTTCCTCCATTGCCCTCGCCGCGTCGGGCGTTATTTTAATCATCCCCATGAGGAACATATTTATTGCAGTCGTCGCTTCCGCTACTTTGACGCCCGCCTTCGTCATTTCAACAATTGCCGCCAACGTTCCAGACAGCGACACTCCGGCGGTATCCGCGGTGGATGCGACGTCGCCCATGCTTGCGGCGAGTTCCGTTATGGTTAATTTTCCGAGCCGGACGGCGGTGAAAAGTTCGGAGCTTGCTTTCGTGGCTCCATCCGCGCCTATTTTATAAGCGTTCAAAACGGTGGTTAGCAAATCCGCAGACTGCGCAGTAGTGGAAACGCCCGCGGTCGCAAGGTCCGCCGCAACCCGAAGAGTAATCATCGCCTTGTTTGCCGGAATACCGGCGGAAACAATATCGTATAACCCCTTCGTCAAATCATCAAAGGACTGCGGAACATCCATGTCCAGAATTTGCTTTCGCCATTCGGCCATGCTGACGATGTTGGTATCAACCAGCGTGGCGACTTCGGCTAAATTCTTTTGGAATGAGGCTTCAACCCGGAGGGCGCTGCCCAAAAAGGATACGGCCTGGGTGACGCCCATATATCCGGCTATGACGCCCCCTAGCTGCGCGGTTAGCCCGCTAAACGATTTCCCCGCGCCCTTCGCGTCGACCCCCGTTTTTTTGATAGCAGCGCCAGACTTTTTGGCCTGGGTCTCTTGCTCCTTTAGTTTTTTTGCTAATTCATCGGCATTTTTCTTCGCCTGCTGTGTCTGCAAGTTCACATTGTACGACATGCCTCCCGTGGCCATCTATTTCCCTCCCGCCGCCTTTCTTCGCGCCTCTTCGGCTCGGCGTTTCATATCGCCCATATCGGAACTTTCTCTTTCGATCCGCTGCGTTTCGCTGGCGAGGACGTTGACGGAGCGCCAGAACACGTCCGATTGATCGTCAACCCCTCCCGCCGCCGGTAGCAGGCCGTGATTCTGATACGCCAGGAAGCACCTGTAGGCGTGCAATTCGCCAGGATGCGCGGGAATCCATCGGCAAAGCGGGCATTCGGAAATCTCCACGACGGACTGCCCGGCATGAATCTCCACCACGCAATCGGGTTCGCCGTCGCAGTTCCAATATCGCCGTTCGTCATCCTTCAGGTCCCAGTGATTCGCCAGCGCCGGATCGCGCATGATCCGCGCCAGCGTTTTCAGTTTTTTACCGTGCCCTCCGTCAAGGTGCTCTTAACAACGATCTCAATGACGAGCATGTGCAGCAAACCCGCCGCCTGAGCGTCGCCAGCCCGCAGTGCCGCCCAAAGTTCGCGGGCGTTCGTCACGGGCTTACCGGCCCCGTCCTCAAGGCCGGAAACGGATTTGATGCCAGCCAGGATCACACCACGCGCCGCCTCTTCGACCTTGCCGGAAGCGCACAGGTCGTTGAAGGCAAAGAGTTTGATGCCCGGCAGGGCCACCAACTCAAACACGGCATCGGGAGCATCCTTCGGCGACCAGTCCTCCGGGGCCGGGTTGTACTTCGACAGCTTCATTGGGCCCTCCTATATGATTGCGAACTGAAAACTTATGCCCGCGTCCGTGCTGTCCTTGACGGCCAGCGACACGAGCGGCAACGTGATTTTACCCTCCAACCCTGCCGGGACTTCCGGCACGGTGAACAGGACTTCGGGGCAATGAACGGCAAACGTCTTTCCCTGTTGATTGCCGAATTGCATCATCAGGCGCACCGAGACGCGGCCCACCGAACTTCCAATGAAGAGGAAGTCGGTGTAATAGCCCGTCATGGTAAACTCGACTTTCACCTCTCGCTTGCGGTCGAAAACGAACATTTGCACCTTGTCGCTACCCGCGTTTTCGTGCGCAAAGACATTTTCGATGGTGCTGAATTTTGCCTCGTCGACGCCGTAGTAGGTGCCGTTCAGGGCGAGCTTGTTCAGCACGCCGGAAATCGGTACGCCGTTGCAGGACGGCTCGACGCTCCAGTATTCTACGTCGGCACCAGAACTATGCGCTGCCGCCGCCGTGGTCTTTTGTCCCCGCTCGACGGTGCAAACGCCAGCATCCGAAATCTCACTGACGATCTTCATTATCTCGTCGTCGATCTTGACGAATTCGGGGGCATCTTCCTCCGTGCCCCATCCGGCGATGTAGGGGTTAATCGTCATCGTGGTAGCTGCATCGGTCAGGCCCGCGCCCAGGGCAGCCCGCGTAAAACCGGAATGATGGCGGGCCAGCCCCAATATTTCCATCCGGCATTGATCGCCCCGCGAGGCGCTTACCGAAAGGCTATTCGCGATGCATCCAACCAGGGAACCGGCTTCCGCGCCGTCCGTTGTTTTGATCGTGACAAACAGGTCTTCGTCCACTTCGTTCATCGGCGAATACTGGATGGACGCCGCGATGACGGTCCCCACAATCGGCTCGAATGAAAGATCGTTTTCAAGCACGACGGTATCGACGCCAAGCGCAGTCGTTACGCTCTTCACGACCGCCGCTTCGATCTGCGTTGAAGTCGCGTTGATCGGTACGCCGATCACGTCGCCCGCCGTCAGGATTCCCGTCGTGCCCTTGAAGGTCTTTTCATCGGTCACTTCTGTAATGGTGAACGCGGCCAGCGTGGCTTTGTCGAACGCGGATTGCAGGATCGGGTCGATGTCCGGAGCCGTCCCCGCCGTTCCGTGTGGCCTGAAATAGTCGTTGTACTTCCACGGATGCGGGCCGCGCGGTCCCGGCGTTGTGCCGAGTATGTCCCGGCTCTCCTGGGATTCCAGGCGAATATCCGAGGTGTGAACGGGCGTAACCGTAAACCCGCCCTGGTCCACCTTGAACCCATCGGAGGCGGCGATATGCCCGCTGGTGTCCTCCACGCCGGACACCGTGACGGTAATGTCGCAACTTTTGTCGAGTGCGCTTTGCACCTTGCAAAAGAGCCTTGTGTTCCTGCCAACTGGATAATCTTCCGGTCCACTCATTTTGTCCCCCTATCCCGTGTCGCCGTAAACGTGAATCAGGGTGATGTCGGCTTCGATGCGAACCATCGCCAGCCCCGTTTCGCCTGATTCAAACGCTTCGATCTCGTTGTAAAGTGTATCTATTGCCAAACCGCCCAACTTGTTATCGGCGGTGATTCTTGCGATGATGGCCTGTCCCAGTTCATCGGCCAGGGCCTCGGCGTCCGTGCTGTCCTTCACGAACCCCGCAATCTCAAGCGTTAGATGCGGGACTTGATCGCTGCTCATGGTGTTGACGCCGCGGTAATCCGATTTGGGATGCCCCGTGTGGACATACGGAAACGAGCGCCGGTCGAAAGGTGAGACGAAATTGCCGGTGATGCTCGCGTTATCGGGCAGGGCGATCCCGGCGCTGTATCCGTTCGTGGTGCACCAAGCCGCCGTGATTTCCTGAATTGCGGCTGCCATGGCGTTCCTTATCTGAATTGCTTTCGTCGCCATTTACAGTCCCTTCAAGCTCTTGCGGTCGAAAATCTTATCCACGGCAAAGCCCAGCTTGTGTGATAGCTTGGGGCTTCGGCCTCGATTGGTGAGCCGCGTTCTAATGGCATTTCGCATGAAAAACGATCCCTTCTGTGTGACCTGGGGGGTCAACACGAAGTCCACGCCAAACTTCTTTCCCTTCCAGTCACGCGGCAAGAGGCCCTGGACCAGCGGGATGAAAAGCAGGCGTTCTCCGGTTTTCCGGTTGCGGAAGGCGCTCATGGTCGCCTTGATGACGCCGCCCAGTTCCCGCATTCGGGCGTAAGGCGCTATCGAAAGATCGGCGTAAAGGTCGATACTTGTATTTCCAACGCTCAGGTATTTTATGGATCGCTTGAGCGCACCGCCCTTCCCCTTATGATGATGGATTGTTCCAACGGCTGTTTTGGCCGCGCCCCGCAAATCACTTCCTACGATTGTACGAATATCTTTTTGCCCCGCCTCTGTTTGACCGGCGAAAAACGCACCCACCGCAGTCAACGCTTTTTGGGCTTCCTTGACGCCCTTGATTTCAATCCCGTCAGCCACGTCCGGCCTCCACCGTCATCGGCAAATGGGGTTGAATGAGCTTGTATGTTTCCCTGCACAGCCAGTCCGCCTCCGCGCCGTCCCGATAGCTCACGCTGCCCTGCCCGTCGCTGCGGCTTGATACGCCCGCCTGGTGGTCCGATCCCGTCTCGGTGCGCAACTCCCGCAAGAGGAAAAGAGCCTGGTAGCACGTCGCGTCTTTCAGCCATCGCGGGACCGGGCGAATCAGATAAACGGTGTCGCCGTTGGCCAGCGCCGCCGTGAATGCCGCCGTGGTGATGGTCCCGGTCGAGCGGACAAAAGCCGACACGGCCCGCAGCTCGTATTCAGGTGCTCCGTCATCGGCATCCTTGACGAACACCGAACCCCCGGCGAAATAGTCATCGGGGTAGTCCGCGTTCGCCAGGGTTTCACACGTAAAGCCCGTCGTGGTCCCGCTATCGGGCGCAAGGCTCAATACGAATTCGCCCTGCGAGTCCGACCACCAGTTCGGCCAAATCAGGGCCTGGCCAATGACCACGACGTTTTGAATGTGCTCGGCCATCGCCCGGCCAATGTCCGTCGTGGCGTTTTTCAAAACCTTTTCTTTGTCGCCAACTTCCGTGAGATTACCCCAGGCCCCGGCGACTTGAAGCGCGGCAAAAAACGTGGTCGCGTCCGCGACATTCACGAAACTATCGGCTGCCGAAGACCCCGGCGTGGTGGTTATGCTCATTTATTCTCCCGCATTCGATTATCAAGAAACGTGAATCCCGCGCCTTCCCACAACTTTCGATCCAGAATCCCGACGCAATCCATGACGTTTCTTTCCTTGACTTCGTCGGCAAACGTCGCCGGATTCAGTTCGGCAAACGCCGCGTGATCCGCCAAAAAAAGCAGGAGCCGCGCTCCCCCGACCGCCTCCCAAAAGTCACAAGTCAAGCCCTCGTGAGCCTTGGCGACGAAAGGGTCGGTTATCGCAACCGTGAAGTTTTCCGATAACAGCCCCGCGATTTCCACGCCCGGGGAATTCCGCGTGTCATCGGTCCCGCCTTTGTAAGCCACGCCGAATATCGCAATCTTCCCGCCTGTGCCGAGCGATGCTTCGATGGACGCGGCGATGGACGCGGGCCGTTCGGCGCTCAGGACCAGGGCCGTCCCAATTAACGGCGACAGCGGGAGGAATCGGGGATCAACCGGCACGCAATGGCCTCCGACGCCGGGGCCAGGCTTGAGAATGTCCACTCGTGGGTGATGATTCGCCGCACGGATCACTTCGGGTGCGTCCGCGCCGTATAGATTGCAAATTCCTTGAAGCTCATTCGCCAGGGCGATGTTCACGAGGCGGTAGCTATTCTCAAACAGCTTGGCAAGTTCGGCGGTCAAGGCGTCCGTTTCAACAATCAGCCCAGCACATATCGTTTGATACAGCGTCACCGCCCGCTTGCTCGTGCCGGGGGTCATGCCCCCGACGATCCGGGCGTTATGCCGCAATTCGGCAATGGCGTGGCCGGGCATGATCCGCTCCGGGCAGTACGCCAGATTTACGGCGATTTTCCCATCGAAAAACGCAGCCGCCTTCGCGGTGGTGCCGGGGGGCACGGTGGATTCAATGATGACCAGCGTAATCGTTTCGGGATCGGCGGCGGTCGCCACCACCCCTAACGCAGCATTCAGGGCTGAAAGATCGGCCTTGCCGCCCTTCGTTAACGGCGTCGGGACGCAGATAATGTAGGCATTCGCGCATTGCGGCGTGGTCGAAAACGACAGATTGCCGGTTTCAAGGCCCTGGTCGAGAAGGGATCGAAGTCCGCGCTCGGGAAATTCGGCGTGCAGGGCGTTATCTATCGCGGTCTGCGATATATCGTAGCCATGTACGCGCAAACCCTTATCCGAAATACTCTTAGGGGGACGCGCAAACGCCGCCGCCTGGGGCAACCCTATGCGTCCACAGCCGACGATGCAGAGGTCAATCACTTTGCACTCCCGCGTTGCGTGTTTTGCATACCACCAGGGATTCCACTTGCGCCCGATCCGTTAACCCGTACCGCGCTATTGTCTCGTCAATGCCGCGAACCGTACCAGCGAAACCCGGAAGTTCGGGCCGGTAATCATGGAAAGCGACGAAGCCACCGGGGGCCACCAATTCGATAAACGTAGAATCCAAAACGACGTGCTCATATTTGTGATCGCCGTCAATAAACAGGCACCCTACCTTTCCGCGCAGCCACTCATAAAGCGGCGTACCGATAAAGTGCTCGGATGTAGCCGGGACAAGGCAAACGCGAGCCGCCACGCCAGGATCAAGTTCCGCCATGCGCTCATAAATGGTGACTGCCGGGTGTTCGGTTATTTCATAGAGTTTCATTCGATGATCGACAACACCATAAATCAGGGGGTCAATCCCAAAAACAAGAGACCCCTGCGGTACAGAACGGGCCGCAGATTGCAGGGAATCCCCGGCCCAAACCCCGATTTCGAGATAATGAGTTCCGGGAAACATGGCACAGCAACATTCGTGTAAAAATTTCGCGGTTTTTGGTTGACTTGCGGTCACAGCATAATCCTTTCAAATTCAAATCCGATGCGCGACAAGTCGTGTTTGTCCGCGCGCCCGGCCAAGCTATTGATAGCCTTCTTTCTTTCGACTTCGCTGCCGATAAGTATTGCAAGCGCAGCCTTCATTTCATCATCGTTATCGACTAGATGCGGGTAGTCCCGCCCCAACAGCATTTCGGTGCCGGGGCGACGCGCCGCCACAACCGGCAAGCCCGCCGCTACGGCTTCAATCAACTTCATCGGCACCAAATATTTCCGATGTTCCGAGCAACCATCCCGCGCATCAAACGTCACGAAAATGTCCAGCTTATGCAGGACGGCTGGCATATCTTCATGGGGAATGACGCGATCCCACTTGTCCGCGTAGCCGATCACGGGCGGATCGTTCTCGACGGGTGTCCGGCCATTCGGTTTGAACCGCGCCACGTCCACCGCACAAGGGATCGGGATGCACCCCGGATATTCGCGGGCGCATTCCTGGGTGATGACGGCGCGGCATCCGGCCTTGACGGTTTCGACGGCTTCGGGATAATCAAAATCCCCGCCGTAAAGATAGGCGTACAGGTTTTCCTTCGGGATCGTATCGAATAGCGCCGGAAAAAAACGAAGGCCACGGGCAATAATCCGGGCATCCGGGCGCTTCTTGAAAAGATACTCGGCCTGATGGAGCGGGTCTTTGCTCGGATAATACGAGACGCCTTCGATTGCGGGGCACAGGTCGCGCCCCGTAACGGCCGGCGCGAAAACGACATCAACCCGAACATCCCGCCCGGCAATCGCCCGAAGCATGGACACGGTCTGCGACCACGCCCCATCAACCCGATCAAACTGACAAGTCGTGAGCCATATCAAATGCCTTTCGGCCTGCACGAGACGGCCCCATTCGCGCCCCACCGCCTTAACGTCGAACTGCTTTCGCGCCCGCTCCTGCAAGCGCAGACCCCATGCCCGCGCACCATCGGGATCAAGCAGGATTTCTTCCGCCGCGTGGCGCAATTCGTCTCGGTCGTTTGCCAGATACGGGTAATCTGCGCCCAGCAGGGCCAGTGTCCCCGCCGAGCCGTAAGCGATAACGGGCTTGCCCGCCGCCATTGCTTCAAGAAGTTTGGTGCTTTGCAGCGTCTCGTCAACGCGCCCCTTCATGCGGTTGAAGTGAATCGCCGCGATGCAGGAATTCAGCACAAGGGGAATCGTAACGGGCGGAATGCCCTCGATCCATTCGGCCCAGGACTCATTGAGAAACACGCGGAGGTCTGAATAGAATTTCGCCTCTAGCTTTACGTGCTCCGGAAGCATCGTGCCAATAATAATAAGGCGGATTTTATCTTTCAGCGGCTCAAGGGCTTCGATAATATCCGGCAATCCCTTGTCACGAGTAATCGAGGACGTAACCAAAAACACTGGTTTATCAAGGGCAAACAGATCAACCGGCACAGTGCAGTTAATCGGCATGGCCCTTTCAATCGGCAAATTCCGGGCTAGATATTCTTGGTTGACTTCCCCGCCCTGCATGACGACACCGCGCACAGCTAGGGCCTGAGATTCGGACATGGTGAGAATCCCCGTACCGGACACATAGAGCAGGGCTTTATCGGGCGGGACAAGCGACTCGAATTGCACGAAGTGCCCGTAATGACGAAATAAAACCAAATCATATCCCGTGACCCACTTTCGCCCTTCGCCCTTCCAGTTGTGCGAGGGAGTCGGGCGCAGCGTCACGCCTTCGATGGGATGCCAGTATTTCAGATCATCTTGATTTCGCGGCAAGTACGCATAGGTCACGTCGAATGCCTGGGCCATCGCCTCAAGCTGATACATGGTTTGAGTGACGTAGCCGGAAAGAACATCAAAGCAAATATGAGAAACGAAAACCAAGCGCGGCTTAATTCTGGGGACTACAGCCACGGGCCGAATAACCGCCGCCTTCGGACCTTCACAAACAGCAACGAAAGTCCGCTCTGCGTCGATAATGCTCACGCTTTCAAAATGCCGCTCCAACAGTTCCCGGAATCCAGTTTCCGAAAACAGGGCGATGTGCGCGGGATCGTTTACGTACATCGTTGGGGTCGTGATGATTAGCTGCTTGCGCGTAACCCGGGCGAGGTCCGCAACGAACTTATCCGGGTCCTGGATATGTTCGATGATTTCCCCGGCATGGATCGAATCGAATTCATCTCGGCGAAACGGCATGGATTCAACGAGGCCCTGCACCCACTCAACGTCCGGGTGAAGTTCGCGGCCCTTCGCCATAACCGCCCGGCTGCCCTCGTATCCGACGACCCGGCGCGGATTCAGCTTCTTGCGGATTTCCTCGGTGATTTCGCCGGTAGCGCAGGCCACGTCAAGGATTTCGCCGCCCTTGGCGTTCTCAAGAATCGCGGCAAGACGCTTTAAGTGCCATGGGCGCGAAGACTGGTAAACGGATTCCCACATCCTGTTTTTCAGCCAATGATCGACGCCATACCTCTCAACCTCGGCCTGCGTTTTCTCCAATTCGGGGGAACGCGGGGGGCGTGATTGGACGGCGATATTCCGCACATCGCAGGCGTTGCATTGGCCGTGAATGTCGCAGTCCTGGTGGACGGGAAAACGAGCATCCGGCACAAGCCCGGTGGGGTCGCCCGTTTCCATCTTGGCGACGCAGATATACCGCTTCCCGTCCGGGCCGAAATAGCAAGCGGGGTAAGTACAGACAACTTCGCCAAGCGGTTTCAATCCCGTCCATAGCCCGGACTTGAATAAATCCTTTTCGACTCCAAGTTTCAGGCCCGCATCGCTGAATGCGGCGACGTGCTTTTCAACGTCGGGGCTGGCCTCGTTGATATGGGCCGTTGCGGTGTGCCCGCACCCCTGAAGGTTTTTCACCGCCCGGATAGCCGTTTTGCTCCCGCCCCGGTGACAGGCCGGGTGGAATGATGTGTACCATTCGGATTTACGCAGTCGGAGTAAGATGCGTTGGTCAACCGATAGATTAGAATAAACGAGGACTCGTTCTTTTTTCAGGCCGTTGACAATTTCCATAAAGTCCGGGTGCAGCGTCGGTTCGCCGCCCGCCAGAATCACGGCGTCTCCCGGCCAAGCGTTCAGAATCTTGATCCACTTCGCGCCCGATATGGTGTCCGTGCGCCTCTTTTTCAAGACGCAGAACGAGCAATTATAATTGCAGCGCAACGTCAAATAGACGCGGGGGGTTTGGTTAAAGTCCACGTTCCTTCATCTCCGCTTTTCGGGAAGTCCCCAAGTCATCCAACGCTGCGGTTAGGGCTTCCCGGAAGGTGCCGGGGTAAAACATTGAGTCCGCCAGAGTGCCCCCGGATGCATTTACATCAAAGGATATTGCCCATCCGTCTTGTGGATGGGGGCTGTCAACGCGCAGAAAGCACACGCCCTTGGTTTCTTCCAGGCCCTCAATCAATTCTTTGTCCGTCATCTTTCCGCTCCCAGCATCGCCTTGACCCGCCCATAAACCACTTCCGGCGTGATCGAATTGAGGCACACCGCCGCCTCGCATTTCCACATCGGGGCTTTGCCGTAGCAGGGGAAATCCTTGCACTCGCCGCCGTCGCCCTGGACCGGCGTGATGTTTCCGCCAAGAGGCCGATTCTTGGACCATGACGTAGCGCCAAACAGGGCGAGGCCCTGCGTTCCCACCGCGTCGGCTACGTGCATCAAAGCGCTGTCGGTCGTGATAATGTAGTCGCATTGCGCAACCAGATCGGCGGTTTCATCCAGGGCCAGCGCCCCGGCGAAATTCCAGCACTTATTGCCGACAGCTTTTATTAGCGCATCACCCGTGGGCTTTTCCTCTGCGCTTCCGAGATAAACGAATTGACCGTCATGGTTTTTCAGGATCATCCGGGCGAGGTCGCACCAGAACGGGATCGGCCAGCGCTTGTTTTTCCAACGCGGTTCGCAGCCGTTGACCAGGGCGATAAGCGTTTCGTTTGCGCCCGTGCGCAGCGTCCACTTGCGGGTTGTCTTGATGATAGGCTTCTTCTTCGCGGGATCGGACAACATGGCGAGGCAGGATTCCGCCTCATTGTCGCCAGATATAAGGCTGTATTCCTGCCGGATGGGATCAGCGCCGCCGGGGATCAGCTTCGGGGGGAAAGCCCATACCGCGTAGCAACGGTCGAATCCGGGCGTGTATTCTTTCAGCGCCTTCACCAGCCACGGGGAAATCGCCTTGATCGCATCGAATTGTTTGTCATCGGCGGGCACGAAAACGGTGGGGTCATTCAAGTTGGAAATGAACGGCGTCGCCATGATGAAATTGCCGATGCCGTTTGCAAAAAACACGGCCTCCCGGCCCGTTTCGCGGCATTCAACCCGCCCGTCGCTTCGCTCGGAATAGATATTGGCGTACTGATCGAACATGCGGCGAATGTCGAAGAGCTTTTCCGCCCGCCCGCGCGCCGCTTCACCGAGCCGGTAAAGACGGGTGCGATCCCCGGCCATTCGCTTGACGGCTTCGAGCAAATCTGCATCCGAATTGCAGATTATCCCACCGTCGCCCACGGTATCGGGCAGGCCCCCGGCATCGCGCGCTATCACGGGAGCGCCGCACGCCATCGCCTCTATCGCGGCGCGGTTGACGGCTTCCATTGCGGAAGTAACCAGGAGTACATCAAGTTTTTGATACACGGCGGGCAATTCATTTCGCGGCAGGACACCATGAACCGTGACGTGCTTTATCGCCCCCAGCTTGGCCTCAAGTGTTTTATTCGCGGTGAAATCCAGGGTCGGGCCGTACACGTGGAAATCCGCGATGGTGGGGTCGAATGCGGCAAGCGCGGAAACGAAAGGCGTCGGGATTTTGTTCCCGTCGATTCTGCCGACGATTCCCACCCGCAGCCGTTTGGGTTTTTGCCCCGCCCCGGCTTTCGGTTTGAATACATCCAGGTCCACGCCGTGGCGAATTTGCACGTTCGGCCCGCATATCGGGACCACCCAGTCATGCATCGGCCTCACGTTGCCTTCCCAGTTGTGCGCCGTGCCGATGACGCCCCGGCCAAAGTCAATCCCGGCGGACAGCCAGCATCGCTTAGGCGAATGATGCCGCACCAGGTCGGGCGCGAGGCTGCGTAAAAGGGCGATGCCCTCGGCGTCATCCTTCACAAGATGGAGTTTTGATTTCACGAAATACGGGACCTTCGCCGAATCCTGAAACGGGGCGATTACGTGAACATCCGCGAACCCCGCCGCCCATTCCGCGCATTCAGCCACGTTGATAACGAGGCCAACGCCCTGCCGGATCGGCTCGGCTATGATGTGAACCAGGACGCCGCGTTTGCGCCGGGGCCAGGCTTCGGGGGTGACGACGGGGACAGTTACCGGGCCGTTGCGCTTGATCTTTGGGCCGAACTTCCGGTTATTCGCTTGCGCCCAAGGCGCGGTAGGGTCGATGGCGGGTTTGGGTTTAACCCCGTATTCCCGAAGTATTTCAGGCGGGCCGCCCAGAATCAGCCATCCCTCTTCTTTCCAAACGGGCCAGTTTTCGCGCAACATTGACGCCGTTACGTCAACCCGGCGGCCTCTTGCGTTTTGGACGGTCACGGTTTCCACGGCGGCTCCCTGAAACGTGCCTTGTTCGATCAGCCCGTTAAAAGATCGGGCCGGAAATAATTAAGAGGGGAACGGCGCGGTCGAAAGGAGAAAGCCCCGCGCCGTCCCGAAAAGCACTATCCGCCGTGGGATCAGGTGCTCTGAATGTCAACGGCATGGTCGGTGCGCATTGTTTTGACGCCGTAGACCACGTCGACGGTTACGAGCGTTCCCAGGTACTCCTGCTTGTACTGAGCCTGGGCGCGCGGACCCATTTGGATCGCCAGGGCGAAGGCCTCCCGGTTGAACATCAGGTTATGGTAGGTGTTCACCTCGGAAGCCGTCGTGTAGGGCACCTGGTTGGTCGAAAAGACCTTGCAACCCAGGATGTCGGCAACCTTGCCCGTCATAACCGGGGCGGGATCGGACAGCGTGCGAAAGTCGCGGTCCTTAACCTCGACTGCGCCAAGCAGGTCCTTCTTGATCCGAGGATTGATAACCAGGAAGCGCTCCACTTCGGGCACGTCCGCAAGGTCCAGGTACTCCATCGCGTCCAGCAATTCGCTGTAGGAAACCGCAGCGCCTGCGGCAACGGAATTGGCTGCGGCCGCGTACAACGCCAGAAGGTCACTGTCGATCCGCTTGGCGATCGCATACCCGGCCTTCTTGGTGTAGATTTCCCTCATCGCCGGTTTGGACTGCGCCTTGGCGATGTCCTCCACGACGAAACTCACTTCCTTGTGTTTATTGAGCAGGATGTCCACCTTTGATTCGGTGGGGGATTGCAGCGTGACCTGCGCCCCGGCGGTCTTGTCGTTTGCCACCAGGTTGCTCACTTCGGGAACGTGGATGGTGTCGCCGTATTCCTTGCCATCCGCCCATCCACTGTAATCGGTGACGAGCTTGGCCATGACAAGGTAGGCTTCTGCGGCCTCCAGAACATCCATCGCCCAAAGTTCGGGGATGAAGTTCGCAGCCGTGGTAACGGTCATGTGGTTTGTGCCTAAGGGCATTTCGTACCTCCGGTTTTACCCGGCTTAATTTTCGGCTACCCGCTGGAGATTCTCTTTTAGGGTCTTGAACTCCGGGGTTCCGACTGCCGGGATGTTGATTTTTCCGGGCTCGTAATTGAATGGAGCGCTGCTGCTTGGTCGGGTTGCGGCCCCGCCGCCCGTGGTCACGGCGGCTTGACGGTTCGGATCGGCTTCGATGAAGCGCTGGGTCAGGCCCTTCAAGTCGAGCACCTTCCCCTCCTCATCTCGCGTGGTCACTCCGAGTTGCTCCCAAGCCTTTTCATCCGGCGTGGGTGCAAACGTTTCGGGATCAAGCGAGAAAAGGGGCACCAACTGTCGCGTGATGTCTCCGGGCAAGGCGGCCTTGGCCTCCGCCGCAGCCTTGAATATCTCGCCCTGGATCACAACCTCGCGGTGACGCGCTTGAAGCGTCTCGATAGCCTTTTCGACGGCTTCTCGCTTGAGGCGTTCGGCTTTTACGGCACCCTGGATTTGTGCCTCCATAGCTTTCTCGTAATCCCCTTTTTCCTCAAGCTTTTGCTGTTCCGCCTTGTCTCGTGCATCCCGGAATCCATTGACCTCTTTTTCCAATTCGGCCAATCGGGCCTCGGAATCCTGTGCTCTTTGGATACCGCTGTCCCGGCGTTCGGCGGCCCTTGCCGCCTCCCCCCTCCAATGTGCAACGTCCGCTTTCAGTTTTTCCACCGCGCCCTCCGACGCGGCCCCGTCATTCTCCAACGGCGGGCTTGAGCCATTGTCTGCCATTTCGTACTCCGTGGTTTATCGCGCCCTCCGACGCGACCCGGCACCCTCCGATAACCGGGAAGTTTTGCGATTTCGCCTACTTAGGCCTTATCGCTATCTTGCAATTACGGATTATATCAATATAGCTAGAATCTGTCAAGGGGTGTTTGGGGCGGGAATTACGTAGCTACGGGGGCGGGGTTAAAATGCTGGGACCGCTAGGGCAGACGGTTCTAGCATTTTGGCCATAGCTTTCGCGCCGGGCTTTTCGTAAACGAATCCGACCAGCGAGCAGTGGCAGTTTGGATGAAGTGGCGGCATGGGCGGCTCGTCACCGCCGTAAGTGAAAAAGCGCTGGCCGTATGCGGCTTGGCATTCAGGGCAAGCCGTGGGGTCCATTTGGATTTCGTACTTCTTAACGCGGGGATCGTCCTTGCCGACGTTGTATCGCTCAAGGTTGTGCGCGTGTTGATATTCGGTTCGGATCAGCCGCTTGGCGGCGGCGAGGACGCCCTTGTGCGTACCCGTGACTTCCCACTGTACGCCCCAAACCTCGCGCTCCAGGATCATCGAAAGCTCGTTGAAGTTCCGTCCCGACTGCAATCCTTCATGGAGGAAACGCCGGGTCCGATCCAGGAGGGCGGCGTGGGGACCCTGGGGGCTAAAGGCAAGCTCGCGGAACACCCGCGCCTCTATGTCGTTGCCCTTGCGTAATGCCTGTAAAGACCGCTTGAGGGACTGCTGGTGGCGACTGGCCAGGGCTTGATATGATCCTTCGAGTATCTTCCCCTCAACCAGCGACCCGGCCTCCAGCGTGGCCTTGAATTCCGTCGCCAATGACGCGGAGCTTGCAGCGACCCACGACGGCGCTTTCTTGGCGACCTTATCCAGCCAGGCCCGCGTGTTCTCGTCGACCAGTGCGTCCAACGGCCGGGTCTGCGCAGCGACGGTCGGGGACAGCCTGAACAGTTCGACCCGAAGCCGTTTCATGGACTCGGCCAGGATGGACGTGCGGGATGATTCCGGCCCGGTGTACGAACCGTCCGGCAAGAGGACCGTGTGGAGCAATCGCTTTTTCAGTTCGGCATGAAAACGGGAATACTGTTCCCGATACACATCAACCAAGTGATCCCGGATGATCTTCCGGGTTTGATATTCCGAATCCAGGAGCCTATCGGTCGGCGTGGGCACTACTCAACCATCGGCCCGGCGTTGAAGTCGCCGCCCGGCTTGACCTGTGCGTCGATCATACCCTCAATCCGTGTCCGATCTTCCGGCGTCATTTCGGGAAAGCGCACCTTGGCGTAAGCCTTGAGCAACAGCGCGTTGAGATCACTTGGTATCGTCAGGCCCAGCGTAGAATTGAGGCTGGCTATTTCGCCAACGATCTCCGTCGTGGTCTGGACGCCGAAGTCAGTCGGGAATTCCACGATGTATGCCCCGTTGTCTTTGTCCGCCTCAACCCACTGGCCCATCAGCCAGAGGGCGTATTCAAACCCGTCCGCCGCGAGGCGTCCCTGGTTTTTGAGGGACTGATTCGTCGGGAGGAAATCATACGCCTTGCTGATGCCGCTGGCCTGTTGACCGCCGGAATCCCGCGCCGCGCCGCGCGTCAGGTTGGCCTTTTCGTGGATGGCCTCGATGATGCGTTCCCGCCAGTCCATCAGGGTGCTCATTTGCGACGCATCAGCGCTGATGTACTGCGGGGCGTTGGTGTTTGGTGAGTATGATAGCACCGCCTGGGTGCCGAGCTTGATGTGCTTGACGACGAGTTTTCCTTTGCCGTCTATCGCCTTTTCCGATACAGGTAGCCCCTGAATCACAAGCTGGGAAAACGTCTGGTTGCTGGCAAGCTCTTCAATCATGGAATCCACGCTAATCAGGGCATCGTTGAGTGATTTCACCGAATTCAAAAGCGACTGCCCGAAGTAACAGCCGTCGATGAATTTGTACCGGATCGGCACAACGGGCACGACGCCGATGGGGTTTTCGCCCCAGCCCATGACCTTCCCCTCGTTATCCAGGTGGTAGAATTCCTTTTCCTTCCACAGGATATACGATGGGGCCTTGGTCGTTGCTACGGAGAAGTTGCCATCGCTACCCGTTAATTCCGTGGCGGTTCCGGGCTGAATCAACAGCGCCCATGACAGACTGCCGTCTGGCTTTTGGCCGAAGTTCTTTAGCTGCGTCGGAGGCAAAACGACCATGTAGGGGCGATCCCCCAAGCGCAGGGCATCGGCCTTGGTCCGCATCGGCTCGGCAATGATCGGCTTGTCCACGACGATCAGGGCCGTCCCGTAAACCTCGGCGGCTCGTTCGGCCCGCTGCATAATCACGTCGAATGAATTACCCGCTGCGTCCACGTCCTCAAGGAGCACTTCAACGCCCTTGGGCACCGCGACCTTCGGGGCCTCGTGGAAAAGGTAGTTGAGCCTTACATCCACCATTCGACCGCAAAAGTCATCGGCCATGACGCGAGCTTCGCGCTTCTTGAATTCATCCAAGTCCTCACGCGGATGCTGGCGAAGCGCGGCCCTGGCGTATGCCTCGCCTCCGAGATCGGCCAATCGAAAGGCGTTCCATTCGGCCTTGTTCGCCGCGTATTCGGGATGCTCGAAATCAACCAGGTTTTTCGTTTCGTTGGTCGCCATAGTTCGCTCCTATCCAATACCCCGCACAATGGCGGGTTGCGTGTAAATCGCATAGCGAAGTGCATCAAGCGCATGGTCATCTTCCTTGACTGGCTTTTCGTCCCCGCCCCACTGGTACGCGGGGAATTCCTCGCGGAGCTTCATGCACCGCTCGTGGACCATAAGGCCAGGTTCGGGCGGGGGCGCTGGTTCACCCGCTTCCCCGGGAGGTTCGGCGGGTACGGGGTGGAGGGCCGTCATTACGCAATCTATGCCAAGCCCCACCGCGTTATCGGCCTTTTCGGAATAAAGCCCGGCCTGCCCGAATTCCTCCGTGCTATCACCCATTGCCGGGTCGTAGTAAACGTAGCCTTCGCCCCAGGTGTTCTGCATTTCGCGGGCCTTTTCGGCCCACCATGCAAGCGTTTGCCCGGCCCTAACAAGCTCATCTACAACCCAGTATCGACCATCCCCGTCTTTAATGACGGCGACCAGGGCACCGGGATTGCGCTTTCCCCAGTCATAGCCGTAAGTGATACTGTGGGCTTGGGGCGGATCGCCGTTGAAAAGGTGAGTCGTCTCGGACCACTCTTCAAAGATTTGCCCCTCATAGGAATCGAACGAAGCCCAATATTCCCGCCGGAATATCGCCGGGGGCAGGCGTTTCTTGGCGTCCTCGGATTCTTGAACGAGGACCGGGACCGCGTCGTTTTCCGGCGTTCCCCAGGTGAAGAACGCTACATCGGTATCCACGCCTCCCCCCAGGGGAAACATTGGTGACGACTTGCAGAATTTGTGAAACCAGTTGTGGCCTTCGGGGGAACTTTCAAGCAACCCCCACCCCTGCATATCGGACAGCCGGGAGTAGAGACGGTTCCACCAAACCCCTTCTTTCATTGCGGCCGCTTCCGTTACCCAAATCCCGCGAACGCCGCGCGCGCGGAGATTCTTGTCCCGATCCGCGCTCTTGAGCCAGATCGAAATGCCGTATTGCGGAATGTCCAGGCGATGCCTCGTTTGGTTAAAATTATACTCAATCTCAGCCCCGAATAGCGCCTCTTCCATGTACTCCCGTTGCATATCGGAAAGTTCATAGGTGGGGGCCACGCACCAGTACCAGGGGCGCGTCCGGTCCCTTGCGTAATCCGCCTCGATACGGCTCAGGAATACATGCGCCACGCCCTGCGTTTTGCCAGCCCGGATACCCGCGGCGACCGTGACGAAGCGACTGTCGCATTCGTGGACGGCCTTCATGGGTGTGATGGGCTTGTAAAGCTCCCGGTTATAGAGCACGGGCGGGGCCGTCGCCTCCGGCCTCAGTTCCGCGATAGCCCGACCCAAGGCGTCGATTTCGCGCTGAATGGCGGCGGATTGAAGGCTCATTGGATGTAATCCCCCGCGTCTAAATGACACAAGACTATGGTGATTTTTGCGTCTGGAAGCGCAATAGCCACCGAACCCCCGCATTGTATTTTCTGCAATTCCCCGGCATCAAGCTGGCACTCGTAATGCTCGTATTCCGAGGTATCGAGGGCGGCCATGCCCGGAATTGCCCCATCGGGCGGCATGTTGTCGTGATCGTCGTTCAAGGGCCGTCCCTCCAGATGACACCCGTGCCCTTGCAGGCGTGGCAGGTGATGAAGGTGATACAGGTGACAGCCTCCGGTGCCCTCACCTTCCCGCGTCCCTCGCACACCGGGCACGTGAAGGGCGTCGGGCCGTTCGGGTAAACATATCCGACGTAGGTACAGGGATACGAGGGGAAGGGCGGCATTTCGGGGTCCGGGAGCGGGGGCGGCTTGCAAGTCCCGCCCTTTATCCGGTCAACCGCAACACGCACTGCATGCCTCATTGCTATGCGAATTTGGGTTATGGCTCGATCAACCTCCCCATCTCCCTCAAGAAGTTCTTTGATTACCGCATCGCGGTTCTTAACGTCCTCCGCCGCCTCGTGCATAGTCCAACGGAATAGTGTCAAGCGTTGGCCCAAAGCGCACTCTTTATTAAGAATTTCCTTAATCGCAGCCGTGATCTTGTCATCCATCGGCTCACTCTCCTTTCAAAAGGGCCTTAATCGGCCCGTATTGCCATTCGATTGCGAAACGCGACGGCATGGGGCAAACGGCAGGCGCGAACACACGGGGCCTCACGGCGCTTAGGGGGCCGTTTCGTCATTGTTCTGGGCCTCCAACTGGTACATGGCGGAGGGCCGGGATCGAACCGACCTGTCGGGCCTTCCCCGCCCCGCATAACCGCCGTTGATTTCGGTCGCGGCTCAACGGCGAAAGCCGAGTGTCCCCTGCCGGGGTTCCTACCGGCAAAGAACAAGCGGGTGTGACCGCCTTGCTGAATCCACCCGCGTTCCTGTATTTGTTCTTTCGCATCGTCACGGCGCGCCTTCCTTGCAAAACGCCACCTTTCTTTTCCCGTGCAGCTTAAATCGGCGGGGATTTTCGCGGGAACGTCAACGCAATCGCCGTGCTTACACATTTATCTCCTTCGCCCCCGCCATCGCCGCCTGCGTGTCGGCAAGCTGCTGCTTGAGCGCGGCAATATCCGCTATCGCCTCGTCGAACCGCCGGTCTCGCGGCTCCATTTGACCGAGGCGCTGCTTGCCAAGCCATATCAGCATCCCGACGTTGCCGCCGAGGGCAACATCTATTTGCTTCGACCTCAAAGACTCGTTTGTGTTATCCATGCCCCTTTTATAGGCAGTCCAAAACTCCCCCTTCTCGTCCATCCGGTTTTGTACCGTACCCCGTGAGCACTTGAGCCTTGTAGCCATGACGATATAGGGGGCATGGCGTATTCCCAGTTCCTCCACCAGGAGCAGGTCAAACTCTTTCTTTTGACCTTCACCCGGCATTGGCGGCTCCGTTGAAGTCCATTGAAAACAGTCCCGCCTGCGCTGTCCGCTTCTTCTGCATCGCCTCGTATTCGGGATTCAGGTCGAAGCCGAGCCATGCGAGGACCTGGGCCGCGCAGACCTTGCCGACCATCCCGGAGCCGATGAACGGATCAAGGACAAGGCACTTGCCGTTGCCGTCATCGTGGTCGCAGGTGGGGCGGAAGCCGGTTGTCGTGCTTTTAACAACGTCCTCAAAAACCCTGCTTCCGTTATTTGCTCTTCTATTCAGGGGTCGTGTTTGCCCCTGTCCCCGAAAAAAGGATTTGCCTGCCCTTGTGGAAACTTCACGCTTTATTTCAACCACTCTCTCCCACGGTGCCCCGCATACGCCGCAAGCTTTATGGCTTGTCCCGGCCAGGATGCAGCGGCGAGCAAGCTCTTCCGGGAAGGTGGCAAAATGGGCTTCCTTGAAAGGCTGCGTTGCAATGGTCCAGACGGAGCGCAAGTTCCGGCCAGCGGGGTTGTAATCTCTGTTTTTCATAACCAAGCCACCACTGCCAGCCCATCCCTGGTTGTCTGGCTTCCATCCCGGCAAATTAACGCCGCCCGATGCCCTGTATTTGCCGTCGACTACATTAGGGTCGGCATGGGGTTCTCTCACCGCCTCGGCATCGTAGAAGTACCGTGCTGATTTCGTCAGAAGGAAAATATATTCGTGAGCCTTCGTTGGCCGATCCGTCACGCTTTCCGGCATGGGATTCGACTTGGCCCAAATAATGTCGCTTCGCAGATACCATCCATCGGCCTGCAATGCGAAGGCCACGCGCCAGGGGATGCCCACGAGGTCTTTGGTTTTGAATCCCTCGGTTGGAGTTTTGCGTCCAAGGGCTTGCACTAAAGCAGTCCCATTTCCCATTTTCTGCCTATGCGCCCTTGATGAGCCTCTACCCCCGGATGAATAGCTATCCCCTAAATTCAACCACAGTACCCCGTCCTTCCTCAACACCCTTCGCGCCTCGCGAAATATCTCGACGAGCCTTTCAACGTACTTCTCCGGCGTCGGCTCCGATCCCAACTCCATCGCCTTGTCGGTATGGTCAGCGGGAAGGTAGGAGCGCAGACCCCAGTACGGCGGGCTGGTCACGACGCACTGCACGCACTCATCCGGCAACCGCCGTAGACCCACAAGGGCCTCCGTTGTGTGGCACTGATTGAGGGTGAAGGGGCCTATGATGACGGCTTGGGTCATAGGTAAAGCACCTCAAGCCCGGCCTTGTTCGCGGCGGCGATTTCGGCGTCTACGCCCTCGGATATGGCGTATTTCATAACCGCAAGTACATCACATCGCAGAATGAGTTCCAGGTATCCCTCAAGAAACACGGACTCTTCCACGACACCGCTCATCCAGGCGGAATTTAGTTGCTGACAAACGTGAATATAGCCCCGCTTCCAAAGTTCGCAGGCAGCTTGTCGCGCTCGTTCGATATTCTGGTGGACCTCGTTGTGGAAATTGCCGCGATAATGACCACACACGAAGGCGACTTGTTTAGCCATCATTCACCCGCCTTCGGCCCGACGTGCTGCGTGCCCCGGGCGTCCGTGAATGTTTGGGCCAGGAAATTTTTGAGCACGCCCTCCGCTACCGCTACGGCTTCGGCTTCGGCCCGGGTTTTGATCTTCGCCGGTTCGGTAGTCATTGCAGAACATTTCCACCCCGCCGAGCTTGGCCATGCGCTTCCAGTTGGGCGCGATTTTGGCCTTGTCGCGCGGACCCTGGAAAAGTTTGTTAACCGGACAATCACCGTTGATGCAGTCACCGCATTCCAGCTTCTGGCGAAAGATTTTCCGGGCCATCACTTTCCCTTTCCGTTGAACTTCCGTTTCGGCTTGCCCTTTTTCTTGGCGGCGGGTTTCACGTATGGAATCGTTGGCTGAAACGGCGCGGGATATTCCCCGGTCGCCGCCTCGATCCAAGTTACCAGGGTCATGCGGGCAACTTCGATCATCCGTCCACCTGTATCGTCTCGAACCCGGTAACGAGCAATCGCCGATGCCTGTCCAGTTCGCGCATCAGCGCCTCGTTTTCGGCTTCAAGTTCCTGAATCCGGTGCACCAGGGCCTCGATCCGGGCTTGCTGATATTCGGCTTCACCGTTCGTCATCGCGCCAAATCTCCAAGAGTTCTGGATTGTCACGGAAGGCCGCATCTAGGCCGTGCGCTACATAGGCCACCCAGGTTTCTTCATCCCTTTGCTCCACGGGAAAGGGGGCCATGACGGCATGAATAATCTCGTGGAGCATGGCGTCCCGCAACTGGTCGGGGTGTACGTTGGAGGCAATGCGGATTGTCTGTTCCATTTGATTGTGACAACCCATGTTGGCGGTGATTCCCGGCTCGAAATCATAGTAGATGACGGCATAGATTTTCCCGCCGATTTTCAGCGTTTCCGGCAGCTTCATTTTTGGTCCCGCCTATTCAAAATACTTCCACCATTTGAGCCAGTAGCGCTTCGCAAGAAGCCCCACCCACTGAGCAAATTGTTCCTGATAGGGTTCTTTAAAAACATCCCGCGCCCTTCGGGTTGCCCCCCACCAACGCGAGGCGGCGTGAAATATCTCGTGTGTCACAACCTCAACACGTCCGCCCGATCCCCTTGTAAAAAGGAGTACGCCGAATTGCTTTCCGCGACGCGGGCAATCCGTTACATACGCGGCGTCGAAGTTGAATCTGCTCTCCCTGATATAGCCCAGGCAATTCATTTCCTTTCGATGCGCATACATCGCGGGCTTGTTGGGGAAAACCCGCACATCGTAAAACCAGCCGTCCGCGAGCGGCAGCTTGAATTCAACGGGCCATTTCGACTTCTTCATTTCGACCCTCCGTCCTAGCTATATCGCAATATCGGAAACTTGTCAAGGGGGCACACATTAGGGGCGAGGCTTCCCGGCCTTCGCAGCCGTGGCTGCTACGGCGGAGTAGGCGAGGGGTGAGGCTTGAGGTTCGGGGGCATAGGGCACCGGTGGGTTACCCGCGCGCCTGCCTTCTTTCAACAGCTTATCCTCAATGGCCTTTGCCCGCTTCGCCCCCTCGTCTTGCTCCAGTTTGGCGAGTCCCTTGATAACCTCTGCGGCCACTTCGCGGGCGAGCGGGCTGCAATCCCCCTCCCGCATCGCCGCATCGAACTCCTCATCCGTCACGTCGTCGAAAAGTTCCTTGCCGCTTCCCACTATCGGCTCGGTTTGCTTCATCCGGCGCTCGAACGCTTCGATCTTCACCCGTAATTCCCAAAGGCGCACCATGATTGGATAACCCCAGCCGCATATACCGGCAGCCTCTTGCTCGATTTCGCCGAGTAGCTCCAATAGCGGGCGCTCGAATGAGGAACCGCCGTATTTTTTCTTGCCCTTGCGGAGTTGCTTTTCAACCTCGTTGAAGTATTCGGCAAGGCCGGGGAATTCGGGGGCGGGCGCGGGAGGCATGGGGTGCGACCAGGCGCTACACGCCCTCACCCCCTTCATGCGTATCGTCAGGTTTCGGCAACAGCCGCCGACGTTGTGACCACACGTCACGTCCCCGCATAAAACCCCACTTGTTATTTTCGGCATTTCCTTTGGCGGGACGGGCTTGGGGGACGTCCGGGAAGAACAAGCCAACGCGTCGCAATTCCCGGCATTGCAACGGGCGCATTCATCGCGCCCGCATTTGTCTCTATCCGCCATTTTCGGCTCCTTTCATCGCCAGGTACAGGCCCCTCCCGGCCCGCCATTTGTCCCAGCGGGATTTGCAGGCGTCGAAGTCGGCATAGAGTTCCTGGAAATGCAGGGGATCATTGGGGAGATTGTCGAGCTTCAATCTCCAAGCGCGTTTAAGGATAGTGCCCTCCACACCGCCGGAATAAAGGTTGGCGTCCAATAGCGAGGCATCCCATCCCACCCGCCCCTCAATGATAAACGCAATATCAATCGCCGCGCCGAGGCTGTGTCGTGAGTTCCACGCCCAAGTGACTTTGTCCATGCCCCCGGTATCGGGGTTGACGGCCGTGCGACCCCAGGACCAGAGCATCGCCTGGCGTTCGGGGGATCGTAGGGTTTCGACAATCAGCACCGCGAAGTCACCGGCGCGCTTGGCACGCGATGAAGTCACGACCGGGATACCGGCGGCTTCCAGTGCGCCAATCCACGCTTTCGCCTTGGCGCGGAAATGCGGCTCAAGGCGGCAAAGGAGGCGGCAAGTTCGGGTTGGGTCATTCGGCATTGTCATTCCTCCTCGTAAAGCTTCGCGGGGATGCAGCGGCAGCCTTGTTCTTTCAGAAATTCATCCGTGGTTTCCCAGCGTTCGCCGCCCTTATCTTGATCGGCATCCCATTCCGACCAATCGACGATGCCATGCTCTTTGTCGAAGCCGTTGAATATTTCCCAGGCGTCGTCTTTGTCATCGGTATTTGCCCAGCACAGGCCTTCACCTTGCGGGTCTTGGATCACGTAGAATGGATTGTTCATTGCGAGTTTCTTAGGCATCATCGGCCTCCTTTTTTCGGGCGGCATCAATCGCCAATTTCAGAAATTTTGGGCAGCCGCCCCATTTTTCTAGCGGCGGCGTGATGAATTTCAAAACGCGCGCTGCCTCCGTTGGGATTACACGGTAAAGCGTTGTCGTTGACGATTTACAAATAGCGGACTTCTCGCAAACCGCGCATTCCAATTCCACCGTTCCCACGAGCGGCAAATCCTCGTCGGGTGAATCGGTCATCGGTTCGCCGCAATGGGGCATATCGGGTCGCCCGTTAATCGTTTCATCTTTTCCTTCCACTTGATTGTGTCGTACCCATCCCGATAGCGCCGCAGGGCTTCGGGTATGTTGCGTCCGGGAGTGCCCTTCATGGCGCGGCCTTCATTGCCTTGTCTATTGCAGCACGTAAACCCTGGCGGATTCCCCCATCACCGCAAATTTTCCAAACAGAATTTATGGGGTCTTCTTTCGTTCCGATTAACTTCCAGCAGCAATTGCGCATCCAATCCAGACGCGCTTCATCTTTCTCCAAGTCCTCAATCCGCGCCCGCTGCTCCCGCACGGTGGCGACGAGGCGCTTAACACCCGCATGTGCGTAGTCTCGGGGGAAGCGCGCATCATGCCTCAGCGCTGCCGCGCGCAGTCGCTCTTCAATCTCGTTCAGTTCCCGGTCTGTTATCTCAGCCATCGGCTTCGCCTTTCGCCGTTATCGGCCATTCGTGGTGTTGCTTCCCATCCAGCAAGTCACCGGCGCGTTTCTTGCCGACGTGATCCGTCCGGGTTCATCGCCCAAGATATCGTCGTCATTTCCCCATCGCCCTTTCGCTTTCCCAGCCGGGCGCGAGATTCACCTTGACGCATCTGGTCGCACCGTATTCTGTGCTGGCGAATTGAGTGGTGCGCTTCCAGTTTATCGGCTCGTCATAGGGGGTGCCGTCACAAAACGTCTTGATGCTTTCGCTCCTCCGTGGTTTGAGCGTGAACCACAGGTATATCCCCCAGCCCCCATGCCACACGATCCACCCGTCATTCGGTCCTTTTTTACTTGCCATTTTTCTTGCCCTCCCACCCCCGCTTGATGTGGACCTTTTCGGGCCGGTATGACTTGGTTGGATTGAGATTTCCGCACCTACTGTCAATATCAATGACCCGCAGGCATTCCTCCCGTGACAAACAGAAGTCGACCATGATGATCTTGTCCGTTTCAACATCCAGCGCCATCCACCCGTCGTCCGGGCCTTTGCGCGTTGCCATCACGTCACCCGCGCGAGGTTGGGATCGGGGATCAGGAACTTGATTGCGAAGTAGGTTTTGTCCTTGTGTATTTTCAATCGAATCGGAAGATCAAACCGATGGGCCATTGAAAGCAGGGCATGATAATCCTCCTGGCTTGTCGCTACCACCCATGCGTGCCGAAGGCGATAGTTATTGTGGTACCGCTTGAACAACCCCCCGCGCACGTTTTTATATTCTGCGCAGTACTTGTAGTCCTCTACGTATTCCATCCCTCAGCCTCCTTTCGTGGTTGCGTTCTTTTTACGTCGCCAAATCAATAAGGCAATCACCACCAGTGGCACTGCGAAATCCAGGGCGACAGCCACGAGGCCCACGCACAGCGCCCACTGGCAGGTATCCATCATCCGTCCTTCGGCGTGACAAGTAATTCAGTCAGCATTCGCAAGCCGCATTCCAGGCACGCGACTTCTATATCATCGGGGGAAATCAGCGCAGCACAATCTGGACACGCACCCGATAGTCCCTTGAATCCCTCCGGGTCCATCGCCTCAAGCTCCGCGACCAGGGCGGCGAGGTCGGCGTTGTCAAGGAGGAGGGCGTTAAGAATAAACCAAGCAAACGTGCCCGGTGAATTTCGCAAGTCGGGTTTACCTTCTTTGACGCCGGTGCAGCACGTATCTTTTATAACAATGCCGTGTTTTTCAAACACTTCCCAAATCGGATTCATCACGGCATCCAGAGCGTCATAAAGCCGCCCTTCCAGCGCATCCCGCTCGTCGTCGTCCGGTTCCATGAATCGCGTCCGGCAAAGGGTTGCGTGTTTTGATTTCGGGATGCTCATGCTTTCTCCTTTGCTGGCATCCAGTGTTCGCACCACCAGTCCGCGGGCATTGAATTGTCGAGTTCACGGCGCGAAAAGGTGGCGTCCACATAGGCCGTATGGTGGCACATGAAATTTCCGTCGCAGAACTCGCAGTCCCCGCACGTACCGCGCTCACGGGGCGTCCAGGAGCCGCAGCCCCTTTGCTTTGCGCTAACCTGTGGGTAGAGGCCGGGCGTTGGCATGAGTCGTGGGTATTCCTTGCTGGGCTGGTCAACGGGAGGATGTAGCATACAACCGGTGTTATCAAACGCCGCACATGTTCCGCAAATTCTTTTCATCGCTCGATCCTTTCAAATGTGATTGCAAATACCCACGGGTTTGATTCCCAGGAGTACCCACGCTTGGCGTTGATGGAATCCCAAAGCTCGATGAACCAAGCGCGGGCATCGTCACCCGCCGAGCCGTCTGTAACCGGCGTTGAAACCCGTGCATCCCACCCTTCCGCGCAAATGTCCTCATAGCTAATATCCCCCACCCGCTGTGCTCGGATGCGCGTCACCACGGCCCAATCGCGGGCGGCTTCCTTCGGCATGTAGCGGGCGGGTAGGCCATATGACCTCCAGCGCCAAAGCAACGCCGTGCCGGATATTCGGCGCACAATTTTCCAGTCGCTTTTGTAATATGCGCACAGCGACGGCGTTTCAGAATCGCTTGGTATGGGATGGGCGTAAATTCTTTCCTTAAAATAAAGCCGGTCGCCAACCAGGTAACGGCAACATACCGTCACCATGCGTTCGTCTTCGGGACCGTAATCATCGTGGTGATAGCCCGGCACGTGGAGATATTCGTTAAGGCCCCCCGCGCCACGCACGACGGCTCGGTCCCAATCGACCACCATCATCTTGCCAGCGGTCGCCGGTCGCCGCGTCTGCGTTTTGCGATCAGCCCGAACCGCCTCTAGCATTTCGAGCGTGAACGCGATCCCAATTTCGCGGGGGTTAGTCGTCATCGTTGGCTCCCTTCGCTTTTTCGATTATGGCACGAAACTTGGCGGCAAGGTCGTAGGCATGACCGCCAATGTCATTCAAGCTACCGCGCCGCTTGTCGTGAAACTCATCGCGGTATGCCTTGATCTTCTCCGGGTCGTCAATGTATTTTATGGCGTCCTTGAACGACTGCCGATCCCTGCGTCCGCAAACCAGCATGGAATCCAAGGCATCGGCTACCCTCAAATCCTTAAGCATGTCAGAAAATGCTACGTCATATCGTTCCTCGAACCATTCTATCGGATTGCCGCCCAATATAAATAACGGCACGAAGTTCTCTGTCTCTTCTGTTTCTCCATCTAGGCCATACGCTCCCCTGCCCAAAATTAGGCAGACAAACGCGGCCACGGCTTCATCATCGGCTTCAAACGTGTACGGGTCGGACGGATTGATTAGTTCCCAAATCATCTCGGTTCTCCCTTCGCCTGAAGCGCGTCGAATAGGGCTAGGCATTCGTGCTCGCAGCCCGTATTGCAAATTTCATTCATGAGTCGATCCTTGGTGATTTTAGTTACGTCAATCGACACCCCTTCCACCCACCTATCGCCCCTGTGCCCCTTGCTTTCCCAATGGCCTTGACCACTGCGCTTATATGTATGCACGAGGAAATCCAACGCCCCCTCGCAGGCTTCCGCAAGCCTCGCCGTGGTTCTGCGCTCGGCACGCAGGGCGGCGGTGAGGCGCAATGCCGAGCGGTTCCCGCAAGTGAAACCCGGATCAAGAACCGAATGCACGTTGGCAAGTTCCTTTTCTACCTGCGCTTCGATCTGATCCAATTCCTTGTCCGTTAATCGGCATTCATCGCTCATATCAACCCTCCCTGCCGGTGATCGGCCCACATCATTTCGACGACCGTAGTGCGTTCTTTTATCCGGGACATTTCCCGCTGTCCCACCGGCCATTTCGCCAACGGTAAATTGCTCACCATGACCAGCGGTTGACCCGATCCGTAAAGTGTGTTGAAAAACGAAAACAAGACTTCTTTGTCATATTCAGTTTTCGGCGGCGTAACCCAAAGGTCGTCTATCAAGGCCAAATCCATGCCGCCGAAAAGCGCGTGAACGACTTGGTGAAGCGGCCTTGATACCTGCGACTCTTTGCCGAAGGCCCCGCTCTTGAGCAACCGCACCAGTTCCCCGCCTTCGCGGTAGCAACACCGATGCATCCTCCGGCCGGACAGAATTATGGCCCGCATGGACGCCGCCAGGAGGTGAGTCTTGCCCGTGCCGGTGTTGCCCTGTAGCAATAACCATCGCCTTTGATCGTCGCCCCACGCATCGTTCATGGCGGTTGTGAGGTATTTTTTAAGGGTCTTCATCGCCTTTTGCTGCGCCTCGTTTTCGATGATGTAACCCTTGAACGTCTTGGCCCGATATTGCGTACCCACCCCGCCTTGACGGTACGCTTCGGACAGCGCCGCCGCTCGACGTTCGCGTTCGGGGTTAGGGGCATTCATATCAATTCCACCCCAGCGCTTTCCGCAAGAGTTGCGAATGCAAAACCTGCCATGATTGGAACGACGCCATTTCCGCACATCCTAAGTCGGTCCACCCTGTTTTCATCCCTTGAAGTTGCTCGACGAATCGCGGATTTAATCTCTTTCGGAGATAGGGTCTCGTGTAATGGGATGGTCTCCCTCTCAATTCCGAGTTCAATGCGAGTCTCCGGTAAAAGAGACATTCCCGCCGCAATCCATCGGGCATCGTGCTCGGAAAGGGCGGGCATAAGAGTTGCGTCGGCTTCAAGGACTTGCCGCCATGCGTCGTGGTCGCTTGGGCCTGGCGGGAAAGGGCAACATGGCTGTCCCGACTGTTTACCTGATTCCGTTCGTTCGCCCTCGGTGTTGCCCAGTTCTTGAGAACATCCCGCCGTAGGCTCTTTTCCATTTTCCCGCCGCTTGTCCCTGTCGAATCCGCCGACACTGGCGTTGCCCACCGATCCACGACCTCCTGCAACGGCCTCGCGTTTCGTTTCATCGTCGTGTCCGAGGCTTTCCCGCTGCGCGTGTTCTGTGCGGCTGGCGTCGGCTTCGTTGCTCGGTTTGCACCTAGCGAGGCTCGTGGCGTCGGCCAACGCACCGCTTGATTTTGCAAGTCCGGAGTCCTGCGTTTCATTTCCGCTTCGCATACGCCGCGTAGCGGAAGGTTCGGCGTGGGCCAGGATGAACACACGCTCCCTTTTATGCGGTGCGCCAAAGTCGCTAGCACGGATGAAGAGCGGGCTTTCGATTGTGTAACCCAGGCGCGATAGTTCCTCTCCAGGTCGCCGGAAGAATCCACCAGTAACGAAGGCTGGCACGTTTTCAATGAAGACCAGGGCGGGGCGACACTCGGATATGACCCTGATAAGTTCGGGCCAGATTGCCCGCTCGTCGTCGTCGCCTTTTTGCTTTCCGGCAACGCTGTACGGCTGGCAGGGCAGTCCGGCAGTAAGGACGGCCACTCTTCCAAGAAACGGCGTTGCATCGAGGGTTCCAAGGTCAGTCCAGATAGGCGCGTCAACCAGGAAACCCGCTTCAATCTTCGCAACCAGGTGTGCGATGCAAAACGCTTCCCTCTCCACGTACAAGATTTCTCTAGCTCCTGAGCAAACGAGCCGGATTCCAAGCTCGATCCCGCCACCCCCAGTGCATACGCTAAGAACATTCATTTGCCCCCTTTGCCGATTCGTTGTCCCCTTCGGCCTGGATCGCGTCAGCTTGAAGTAATCCTCCGAGCGCATTCCTTAAATCCGAAATGTTTTTTTCGATTGCCTTCATGGTATCAAGCACCTGTGTACTTCCTTCCTCATAGCCGATAAGTGTCTGTATTATTTTAACTGCTTTCCCAACATTCGGGCCGCTCCAACTGTGAATTTCAACTCCAGATATTCGTTTGAATTCTTCAAGAGCCTCTTTTAGTTTTTCATATTCTATCGTGCATCGTGGGGCACTTCGCAGTATATACTCCCGCTCATTTTTAAGGACTTCTTTCCTTGTTTCGGCGCAAGCTTTTTCGATTATCGGCTTCATCTGTGATTCCGACGACAACTGCCGGTCAACCTGCCTGACGATAGCGCATACAAAACTGCGATCCCACGCCGCAGGTTTTAGGGGTGCGGCTTCTTTTATAACCACCAGCCTCTTCCCGCTCTTGTCGGGACACAAAACACCCCAGTTCTCAGGTATTGGATATTTAACCTCTTTGGTCCAATCGCCGCCAAGCACGAGCCACCAATTATCCATGTACTTGCTAATTTCTTCGGCCTTTTGGGGATTCAATAATTCGTTCTCAAGATCGCTCTTGCGGGATTTTATCTCGTATCCGGCAGCCCATAGCCCACGTGACGGCCACAAGGAAAGTACTATGGCGTCTGCCGTCCGCACCTGACTTTTTGAAAACCCGGTTTGATTTCTGACGCCGCTCAGAACCGCGTAAGCATCGCCGGAATACCGCTTCTGTATCAGGCTAAACAGGTCTTGTTCTCGATAATGAGGCATTACTGGTTTGCCCCTCCCTTCGCCTCATATTCCGCCATCCGCTTTTCAAAATCCGCGTCGCATTCACCGGGCTTCGGGACGGGCTTGTAGAGCACCGTTTCCGCGTTGCGGTATTGGCCGTCGTCGGGGCCAGGGGCATCGTCGTACCCGCCGCCTAAAACCTTCGTCATGTTTTTGGGGCCGACCAACCACGGCAGGGATGCACGCCAGTTTTTCTTTTTGCCGGTGAGGTACAGCGATGCGGCCACGCGCTTGAAATACGCCTCCCACCATTCCAGGTTCGGGCGCGCTCGCCATCGGGCGCGGATCGAAGCCCGCAGGTCATCGGTCAGATTTTCCTTTGGGAAGGCCGGGCACTCCGGGGGGTTCCCGGCTGCAAGGGTTTGATTATAAAGTCCGAGGATTTCATCTAGGGGGGTAGGGGGGTTCTTTGTCTTAGTTAAGTATTCTGATTCTGATTCTAATTCATCCGCGCGCGCGCGAGGTACCGGGGACTGTCCCGACGACTGTCTTGGGGACAATGCCGGGGACACGGTTGGGGGCTGTCCCCGCTGTTGTCGTTTTTTGTCCCGCGCCGCCTTGCGCTTGGCCTCGCGTTCAGCCAGGTAGTAGCCAGGCCCCGACTCCATCCAATCGTTGATGTATAACTCACCGTCTTTATTGACGATTATCGGGTTTTTCAATTCGCCGTCACGCATAACACGGACGGTTTTGAACGCCTCCCATATCTCATGCGCCTGCCTTATTTCCGATCTTTTCTTGAATCCGAACACGGCGGCGAGCCGAATATCGTCACCGTCAAGGGCTGTTACGATGCCGTCTTGGTATGATTTTTTGGCCTCAATGTAGAGCCAAATCAAACATTTTGCGATCAAATCCGCGTCAAGTTTTGTCGAGTTTGCGACGGAAATCACCTTGAAATTGGATCGAATCGTATCGGAAATCGGCACGTATTCCATCAAAGTTCATCCTCATTTTGCGTTGGTTCATCCAATTTCCGCCCTTCGGCCTCGGCGTCGCACCAGGCATTAATCGCCTTTTGCGCGGCGCGAATCGTCCAGGGCAAGCGCTTGAATCCGCCCTCTTTTTCGGAAGCGTGCATGTGCCCGTCGATATGCGTTGCGGCTTTTGCCGCGTATTGCGAGGCGCGAACGGGGCAATTTCGATTGACGTTTTTCAGGGCCAACGCGAACAGGTCGCGGGGTATCCACCGCTTCGGGGTGCTGCTTTTATCAACCCAGGCGACGGCCCGTTCGAGCCGCTGTCGGCATTCGGCGCGGTGCACGGCCTTGAGTTCGGCGCTAAGCATTGGCGCTGCCCTTCGCCCGGAAAATAACCGGGGCAACCAGTTCGATGGGGGTGACGATTATATCGCCAAACGCCTCTTTTATTTTTGCGCCGCAAAGATTAACCACAGATACGACCTCATCATTGAAGTCGTTTATTCGCGCGGGAATATCCGCCCGCAAATAATGACCCCCCTCGAAATAAAACGCTTCGCCGCGGTGGATTTGGTTCAATTTGCATGATCTGGCCTCCATTTCCATTCTGCATTCCATCGTCCTATCCTTTCACAAGATGTTTAATGAGGTACTCCAACTGGCACACCGCGTCGCCCTCGTTGTGATCCGTGATCTCACGGCCCGCGATTTCGGACGCGACGTAGCACGAGCGCTCTTTGGGCGTTTGGCCGGGAGCGCCGGACGTGACGGCGTTTTGCCATACCCTCGGATCAATGAAATGGACGCGGGATTCGCGCCGGGGCCAGATTGCCTTGATGATGGCCTTCACCTGGTTCGCCTGGGCTTTGTGCTCACGCAGGCGATTCCACCGGCCTTTCGCCTTTTCGATGGCGACGGTGAGCGCAGTACCCCCTCCGTCTAACCACCAAAGAACCTTTGTTTTTTTAACGGAAAGGAATAGCCCAAGATCAATAAGTTTTATGGTCGTGAAATATGTTGGGCTGAACTTGCTACGCCACGCCACGCCGCACACCTTGCCGGGGTCGATAGACAGGTAGATCATGCGTCCGCCCCTTCATTGAGCATCGCGCATATTTCCTTCATGGACGGGTCGCGGGTTTCGGGATCGTTTTGACGCTTCCATTCGTCCCGGAGCGCCTTGATTGCAACCGTGCACCCCAACGAAAAGACGGGCGTATCGCGGTCCAAGACAATAACCTTGCCGGAGCGCACATTAGCGACCAGCCGCTCGTCATTGGTGTACCAATCGAGCGCGAGAAATGTGGCCTTGCGTTCGGGGCAATAAAAGCACCCGCCGTTCGTACAAGTACACAAGGGTGTCAACTGGGGTTCACTCATTCCGCACGCTCCTTTCGTAAATCGAGTCGGCACGTCTCTTTGAATATCACCGCGTGGCCCGGATGGTCGAAAATTTCCCCGAAGTACCCGACCCATTCCTGGCCGATGACAGCCCAGCGGCGGTTCATAGACACCCACACCGTGAAGATGACATCACCCCCGCGATAGCAGGTGAATGTGAACGCGCCGTCGCAATCGCCGTCGACCATAAGCTGGAAGTGGATGCGCGCGTTTTCAATGTGAGCGACCCACGTTTCGTTGATCTTGCGGCTCACGCTTCCCGCTCCTTTCGCCATGCCCGCATCGGCGTAAAACGCTTCACCAGGGGCAGGCAGAGAATTTTTAGGGCCTCTGTCATATGGAAAAGGGCCTTGTCGTTTTCCGCCGCGTGAAGGACCACTTCGGCGTAAGCACGTTCGAGGGTTTTCAGCCTGTCGTTGAAACTGCCACGCCCCGTTTCCCGATGTTGGAGAGCCGGGGCCGTCTGAAATGTCCGCTTGAACTTGCCGCCGTGGATGAACTGTTTGCCCTTCGGCTTCGCCATTACTCACGCTCCTTTCGCCAGCCGGGTTTCGGCGGGCCGTCGGTTTTGATGATTGCGGCTTTCACCGCTTCGCGCATGGCCGTGGCCTCCGGCGACTTGCCCTTGATGGATTTCAACACCGCCGTCCGGGACGTTTTGCACAAGGCCAGCAGGTCGGCCCCTGAGCGCCCGTGTGCCTTGAACACGCCCATGAGGGCTATCAGGTCAGGCTCGTAGCGCGGGTTGGGCCAGAGGCCGTACACGTTGCCCTGTCCGTCCGGGATCGGGCCGCTTTCGTCGAGAATCCGCCGCAGCCTCGCGTCCGCATCGTTGAGGACGGCGTTAATCATGGTCCGTTGGGAAATGTACCGGAGCGCCTGTTCGGGGGTTTGCATTTCGGGCAGGAAAGAGGGTGGGCTTTGAACAAGCGCTCCGGCCTCGCGGTAGATGGGGCAGTCCGAACGGATCGGACACGACGGGCAGTATTCGTTCTGCGTCGCCGGGAATTCTCCGTTGCGTTTCCTGGCTTCGATTTCCCCGACGATCGCCAATATCTCCGGCCACACGTCGTCAAAGCATTCCGGCGCGAGGGAATCGGATTCACGCATCCCGTGAAGGATGTAATGCTTTTGCAGGATCACCACTTCGGGGCGGAAGATTTGCAGCGCGAGAAATGCATAGCACCGAAGCTGCCAGTCTTGGGCGATATTCTCGCCATACGGCGGCGGTTTTTGGCCGGTCTTGTAGTCCCGGACAATCAGCACGTAACCGTCCCGGTAAATCAGGTCGGGAGTTCCGGCGAAAAAGGTACGGTCTATACCGGACGCACCAAGCAACAGCATTTCATCGGTAAGGCAGACCGGGTCTTCGGCCCAATACGGTATATCGGAATTGGGAACCAGCACCGGCGGGTCGCCGTAATAATCCTCCGTGGCGGCGAAGAGGGGCGCGAGTTCGGCCGCGAAAACAGAGCGCGCCGCCTTATCCTTTATTTCATTCCATAAATGCCCGTTGGTTAGCGCCCAGAGGATTTCGTGAAACGCCGTCCCGATCCGCATTTCCCATGTCGGCTCCGGGTCGAGGCCGTCGACGCATCGGGCCTTGTAGAGCCGGGGGCATTGGCGGAACATCGCCAGGGTCGATTGCGTGTGGGTCTTGGTGCGGTCGTAGCTCATTCGCCGCCCCCTTCCGTGCCGAACATATCCGACTGCCGTTCGTCGCGGGCGTCGTCGAGGTCAACGGCGTCCTGGTATTCAGGGGCGCTTGCGCCTTCGGTCCCGTCGAATATCTCATCCGCCGCCGCCTCGGTTTCGGCCTCGGCATGCTCCGTGATGTTGGCCTGGATCGGCGGGAGTTCGTCGCCCTCCATGAGCACCCCGGCATACACATCCGGGAACAAGCGCTTGAAGAAAATCTTGATAGCCGCCTTGGTCGTCATTTCGTAGGCCGACTTCACCCAGGCCGAACTGGGATCACTACTCCGGGCGAAATCCTTGTAAGAAATGTAGACGCACAAGGGCTTTCCCGACCCCGTCGCCTTGCCGAAGCAATACGCGCCCAGGGGGATGCCTACCCTTTTCGGCGGATCGGTCGTGTGCTCAAAGCTGTGCGGGGTGAAGCTGAATTTTTCACCGGGATAAACGGCCTCGACGTGCCAGCCGTCGCGGGGGATAAGGCCCTTGCGAATGGCGATACCGATCAGGGTGTTGTAATGGAGCATGATGTGCATGTTGCCGCGCATCATCGCGGCGTAAACGCCCATGCCGAAGGGGTCAATATCCAGGGAGCGGCAGCGCATGACGAAGGCGGATAGATTCTCAAATGATCCCCGAACTTCTTTCGGCAGGAGGGACACGCAGGCGAGGCGAAGCTCCTCGGTTGTTTTGCCGGTCACTTTGACCAGATTTTGAACGATGTCCGTCTTGGCCACGGCGGTTTCAGTTGGCATCGGATTCTCCCTTCATTTCGTTAAGCCCGGTCGGAAGGTTGGCGGTTAAGGGCGGCAGCTTACAATTCGTCATGCTGTGCCTTCCTCCCGACCGGGCGCGTTGATATGGGAAAGCGGGGACCGGGCCAAAACACAAGGAGAAAGGAGATTTGAGAGCACCCCCCGATCCCCGCTTTTTGCTTCATTCCGCATTCGCTAAAACCCCGCGATGCAGCCGAATTTGAGCACGGCCCAAACCAGCGCTGCGCCGAGAATGATTCCAATCCAGTCCTTGAGTTCGTTAGTCATTGCACCTTCGCTATTACTACGAGCATCCCAAGCACCCACCCCAAGAAGAGGCCAGTGAAGAATGCGGTTATTGCGAGATTCCACATATCCCTCATCGGTCCACCCCCTCCACCGCTGGAACCCAGCGGTTGTTTATGCAGACCTCGAACACGCGCTCGGTGGGAAGCGTTCTCGCCAGTTCTGCGAGTAGCCGCTCTGGTTTCGGCCCGGATGGGTCGTAATCCGGGCAGCCATCCAGCGGTATCATGCCGAGCACGTCTTTCAGCGCCCGCGTGGCAGCCTTCCCGCCCCGCGTCATCCACCCCAGTTCACGACACCGGACGCGCCGTTCACGGAGGGGGTGCTTGCAGGGCTTGTCGTATTTAGGGAGGTGCCAGTATTCCCGGCAGTGGATGCAGGTAGCGCAGACTCGGAGGGATTGAGGCTTGGGGGGTGAGGCTTGGGGGCCGGACGCCGCTACATTCCGCATTCCGCATTCCGCATTCGTCATTCGGTTATTCCCCATTCCTTGCGGAGCTTGAGGGCGGCCTTGAGAAGGTGGGAGCGCATAGCGGCAACCCATTTGCGGACGCCACTCTTGGCAAACATGGCTTTATTGAATGACATGGCCATTCCAGGCGGCGTATATTCAAGACAAAAGCCGCACTCAAGGTGAGCCGTAATGTTTGGTTCACAAAACAGGCATGGGCTTTCATCTTCGAGAGAGTATTTTTCAGATAATGCGCAAAACAGGCACTCCGCACCTCGCAAGCGCACCATGCTCTTCATCGCCGTGGCTTCAATGGCCTCGACGATTTCCAGCTTCATAGCCTTCGTCACCCGCATAGCTTCACCCCCTCGCCGAGGATCATTTGGTCCGCCCATTCAAACGCGGTTTTCATGTACAGCCGTGGGTGTCCGCGCGTTCCCAGCCGTCCCACGGTGATTGTGCATTTGGGATCACGGAGCCACGCCCGCAGCGTCGAGGCCGACACCCCGATCAACCGCGCCGCGTCGGGGATTCGGGCATAGCGGGGAATAATAGGCGTGAGGTTTGAGGGATGAGGGGTGAGGCGGGGAATCACAGGGCTTTCCCCTTTTCCATGCGCCCGGTGATTTCCTTGACCACCGCTTCGTGCATGGCGTCGGCTTGGTTTTGGGTCTCAAGAGTGGGTTCTCCGATCACTTGCGGTGAATCACGCTTAATTGTTCTGGCAACATCGGCGTGCCAATGCTTCCCCGTGCTTCGAGCATGAAACACCATTGTCCCGTAGTAGCCCTGGTTATCTATTCTGAGCGGATTCGTTTTATTTATCGCCAGACAGTAGCAATCGCCCAATGTTGAAACGACGATGCGCACGCCGGTATTCGCGCATTCCAAAAGCGTGTTGCGGCGGAAATAACAATCACGTCCGCCGATAGAATGTCCGGGCCAGCCCCGTTCGGTTCTCGTGACGGTGTTCATTCCTTCGCCCTTTCGACCGCAAGCTCAAGCCTTGCATCCATCAATGTATCTCCCTGCCCGCCGCCTCTTTGGCCGCCAGTTCAAGGCGCATAATTTGCAGAATGGCTTCGCCGGTTTCCTTGAGAATCGCCTTTAACTCGGCAGCCGTGACCATGCCGTCGGCAAGCGCCTCAAGCACCGCCCCGGATATATCGCCGCTTTCCTTCGCGGCGCTCAGGGTTTCGATAAGTACGCTGGCGGCGGTTCCCGGCAAACCGGCTACCCGCACCAGCCGATAACCGGCCTGCCCCGCAAGCCATTGAACACCGGCGACCGCCGCTTCCGTCTCGCCCGCGTCCTCAAGGGTGCGCCGAATCTCGTCCAGGCGGTCCAGGGGGTTGCGTGCGCCGGAGCCGTCCGGGTAATCGTTCGACGGCGGTTCGGCCTGCCATTTCTGGATAAGCTGTGGCGACAAGTGAAGGTCGAACGCGATCACCTTCATGCCGCCCGCCCGCTTGAACATCCGCCTGAAAACCTGCCAGGATTTCTCGTTAGGATTTTTCGGCATTTGGCTAATTCCCTTCTGTATCGGAATCTTGCAATATCGGGATATGGACTTTCAGACTTTCAGCCAATTTAAGAACCTCGGCCCGGTCGAAACGGAGATCGCCGACGCGAAGGAGGCCGCCGGGTGTCCGCCAGGCGGCAAGCTTGCCTTCCGTGACGTATCGGCCCATCGCGCTGGGCTTAACGCCCAAGAGCGCCGCCGCCTCTTTTGGGGTTACGAGAATTTTTTCCTTGCTTTTTTCGGGTGTCATTTGGTAGAATCCTTGATTGAAGCAATTAACCCTGTACGCTTATTTATACCAATTGGGAATTTAAGTCAAGAAAATAATGCCACTTGGCAAAAAAAGTTGTAAGTTATGGAAACCACAGAGATAATAAAACGAGTTCGGGAGCTAATGGGCGATAAAAAGCGGGGATCAACCGCAGTATTTTGCAGAAAAACCGGCATAAGCCCGTCCACCGTTAACAATTGGCGCAAAAGGGGTAGCGGCGTGTTGACGGGACACGTTGCCCTGATTTGCAAAGCCTACGGCGTTAATGAGAAGTGGCTGCTCTCCGGCGAGGGTCTAAAATGGGACGTCCCCGGTGCGACGGAAGTGCCAAAACTGCGACGGATGGTCCCGCTGCTAAACGTGGTCCAGGCCGGACGGCTGGGCGGCAGCGGGATGATCCCGGAGGACACATACGAGCCGGGCGACGCCCCCGAATGGGTTCCGGCCTATCGCGAAATCCGGGTGGGAAAATACGCCTTCGCGCTGACCGTCGAGGGCGATTCGATGATGCCGCGCATCGAACCCGGTGACGTGGTAATCGTCGAGCCGGAATACGAAGCTCAAACGGGCGACATCGTTGTCGCCAAATGCCTGCGCACTGGCGAGGTGCGTATAAAGACATACCGGAAAACGTCCGATGACCTCATAATCCTGCAAAGCGCCAATCAGAATTACGAGCCGATAGTTTGCAAACCCGGCGATGACAGCGAGATAAAAATCCTCGGCGTCGTCATCGAAATCCGCCGCTATCCGAGGCGGCGATGAAGGTGGGAATGATGAAGGAAATCTTTGTGATCCTATTGGCGATCTTTTTGTCATCCTTCGTGGCTTGCGATGATGACGACGACGATGATGATCCACCCCGGCGTAGTGGCGACGAAGGCAATATCAGCGGCGGCGGCAGCAGTGGCGGTAGCGGTGGAGGGGGAGGCGGCGGCGGTAGCGGCGATGACGATGATGATGATGACAATACGGGTTGTTGCTCCGATCATGGGGGTATCAGTTATGACGAGTACGGTGATCCGGTCTGCATTGGCGGGAGAATAGCCTGTAATGACGGCGAACTTAGTCCGACCTGCTCTTGCTAAACAAAGAAAATCTTGATGTCCACGACGATCAAAAAATGCTCCGGCTGTGGCAAGGAATACAGCGCTGCATTAAAGAAATGCCCGAATTGCGAAAAGAATCTATCGGGAGTGCGCCTAAAATCCAACAGGATTGGTATTTTAATCGCCCTATGTATTGCAGCCGTGATGGGCATCGGCAAGCTTTATTCAATGCGCGAACAAACGCCCGGGGTCGTCACGGGAGAAAAAAACGAATCCGCGCTTCCCCCCAGGGTGATAACCGAACAACCGCCCGACCCCGCCCCGAGCCCCCCTCCGGTAGTTTTCACCACGCCCCCGATTACATTCCTGCGGGGCCGCGGCGAAATTCAAATCAATCGCGTATGGTCTGCCTATAATTACGCCTACGCCCTCCTTAGCTATCACAACACAAGCGGGCGGTCATTTAAAAGGCTCGTCAGATTTGAATGTGTCGCTTTGGACGCCTGGGAAAACAAAATTAATGTCAATGATAACGCATTCTACGCCTCTCGTATCGGACCGATCTATCCCGGTTTCAAACGTGAAATAAAAGTAATGGTCGGAATTGAGGGAAAAATGCAAACATTTCAGGGCATGCGATGCCGAATATCCGAGGCCCGCTAATGCCCCGACACTCACCCCTCGCCTCTCAAGCCTCAGACCTCCTCAAGGTCCTCGGCAATCCCCTGCGCCTGGGGATCGTTGAAGCGCTGGTCGGCGGCGAAATGCACGTGGGGGAACTGGCAAAGCGGCTTGGTGAAAACCACGCCATCATATCCGGGCAGCTTCGCCTCCTGCGGCTGTCGGGGCTGGTCGCCCGTGAGCACCGGGGCGGGAATACGTTCTACCGCCTGGCCGATCCGCGATTGTCAAAGTTCCTGGCCTGCGTGCGGAAATACACGGAGGGCCGGTAATGCCGATCCGTCAATACAAAAACCCCGCCGGTCAAAAGGGTTGGCAAATCGACGTTTCGCACACGCGCCACAAACGCACCCGGCGAAAGTCCCTCGTCGTCTACACCGCGCTCGCAGAGGCCCGCCGAATCGAACGGGCGATGAAGACGGACATCGAAACGCGCCACGGCGAAGGGACGATCATGTTTCCCCAACTAGTCGAGGACTACCTGGAGCACAGCCGGAAGACGAAACGCAGTCATAGAACCGACGTTAGCCGGGTGAAGCCGCTGCTTCGCTATTTCGGGAACGTACCCGCCGCCGCGATTACCCTTGACGACGTGGTTGATTTCCAAATCCGCCGCGGGAAGGACAGAACGCGGCGGGGGACTCCCGTAATGAATTCATCCATTAACATTGAGCGCACCCTGCTTTCAACGATATTCGTCTACGGCATACGCTCAGGCCGACTGCCAGTAACGACGCCCAACCCCGTCGCGTATGCCCCGCACCTGCCCGTGTCTTTCGGCGACGACCGGGAAATCACGGATGGCGACCTGGTAAAGATATGCGCCGGTATGTCTTCGACGTTTCGGCGCGCCGTCCTGTTGGCCCGGTTCACCGGGCTTCGCATCACCGCCCTATTGGCCCTGGACTGGTCACAGGTAGTTGACGGCGTGATCCACCCCACGGAAGCGCAGCGAATGACCACGAAAAAAGTTGGGCGTATCCCGATCCGCGAGGGCCTTTGGCCGGTCATGGGTGAACCCCGAAGACGGGGACGGGTATTGAACGCGCCCCGGCTCGACCACGTGCGATACGCGATAGCGCGTGCGCGTAAAAACAACGGCATTTACTTCACCTTCCATGACTTCCGAAGGTCTTTCAGCACGGAGCTTTTGCGCGGCGGGCTGGATGAAATATACCGGAAGGTTTTCATGGGCCATTCGTTTTCATCGGTCCACGAACGCTACGTCCGAATCACCGACGCCGACTTAAAAATCCAACTGGCCCGGCTCGGCTCTTGCGCCGCCCTTGTAAATGAGGTTTTGGAAAACACCCAAAAACCCGAATGATAGTG
>SDBU01000724.1_pt1 | contig 47019 bp, 57 predicted proteins | sample 2277071 | NCBI WGS metagenome assembly SDBU01 (sample SAMN10397929, study PRJNA504765) | marine sediment metagenome | isolation source: marine sediment core GS08_GC12, 126 cmbsf | place: Arctic Ocean: Gakkel Ridge, Loki's castle | collected 2008
CGTCGATCCACGCATCATAGCAGGGATGTCCGTCAACGACGAGCTCTTCAACGGAGCCATCAGACGGGCGATTGGTGTCGAACGCTTCAAGGCGTCCGAAGTTCGTCGCATCATCGCGTTCCTCAACGATCAGATTTTTCCGGATGTCATCGCGCAGATCTCGCGACTCGAGGGTCTCAGTCCTGGAACGAAACGGCTTCGCAGGCGGCTCGCCAAGGTACTCGCAGAGATCTCTTCGATCATGCGCCTCGGCGGTCGCGCTACTCGCGATCGACTCTTCAAGTCACTATCGGACTTCGGTCTTCTGGAAGCGGACTTCGAAGCCGCGCTCTTGCGATCCACTGCGCCTCCAGGATTGGGACTCTCGATTGGCTCTGTGAATTTGCCTGCCATCAGAGCGATCACGCGACAGAAGATCAGAGGTCGCACGCTCACGCAGTGGTTCAGGTCACTGACCAAAGCGGGCGCCGAAGCTACGCAAGCGCAGATCAACATCGGGATCGCGGCGGGCGAGTCCGTCGGTCAACTCATTCGCAGAGTCGCTGGGACTCGTCGGCTTGGTTTCGCAGATGGCGTGCTGCAGACGACACGTCGCAATGCCGAGACGATCGTACGAACCAGTGTCAATCACGTGTCCACGCAGGCACGAGAATTGGTTTATGCGGAGAACTCAGATCTCGTGAAGGCCGTGCAGATCGTCGCGACACTCGACGGTCGTACAACGGTCATCTGTCAGGGCCTCGATGGAGAGATGTTCCCAGTGCAGGAAGGTCCGCGCCCTCCGTTTCACATGAGGTGCAGGACCACGACGGTGCCCGTTCTCCGATCGCTCAAGGAGCTTGGGCTTAGCGAAGCAGACTTCCCGGCGTCCACGCGGGCGTCGATGAATGGCCAGGTGCCGGAGCGACAGACTTACGGAGAGTGGCTGCGACGTCAGCCGGCCTCCATCCAGAACGAAGCTCTTGGGCCGACTCGAGGACAGATGTTCCGAGACGGCAGAATCACCGTGGATCGTTTCACTGATCCACAGCATCGCCCACTCACGCTGGATCAGCTACGAGTGACGCGAGGCATGTAGTGCGAGGCGAGATGCCTCAACCCCGAAGGCGGGATGCCTTCAACAGTAGTGCGGGGCGGGAGCCCCAGAAAGGATGAGTGATGGCACTCGCAGCCATTCTGAATCTCGAGCAAGTGAACGAATTGCCCGACGCCGTGAAGGCTGAGTATTCGGAAGCGGACGATGGCAGGTACCACCTGCAGGTCACCGCGGTCGATGGACACGGTCTCGAGAATGTCGAAGGCCTCAAGCAGTCGCTATCGTCCGCTCGTAAGGAGCGCGACAACGCTGCGAAGAAGCTGAAGACGTTCGACGGTCTCGACCCGACGGAAGCTGGCGCGGCGATCGCCAAGCTGGCCGAACTCGGGGACGACGCCAGCATCGACGAAAAGGTCAAAGTCGCATCTGCTGCTCGGGAGAAAACTCTCGTGGACAAGCACGCGGGTGAGATCCAAATCGAGGTGGCGAAGAGCGGCAAGTATCGCTCGCAGCTCGCGACTCAGCTCATCGACACGCAGGCTCTCAAGGCCATGTCGGGGCAGAAGCTCCAGCCACACGCCGAACAGCTCCTGCTTCCCCACGTGCGCGCACACACCCGGATCGTCGAACTCGAGGACGGCAGTATGGTCGCCCGCGTGGTCGACAAAGAGGGCAACGAGCGCGTGACTTCTCGCCAGGGGTCGCAAGACCCGATGACGGTCGAGGAGTTCGTTGACGGAATGAAGGACAACGAGATGTACGCGTTGGCCTTCACCGGTTCCGGTGCACGTGGATCTGGCGCGTCGACTTCCAAGTCGCGCGGCAAAGAAGGTGAAGTGGATTTGTCGAAGGCGACGCCTGAGCAGAAGCTCGCGCTCGTGTTCGACAAAAGCGAAGGGCAGTAAGCGCGGGTCGGCACTGGAGTCGCCGCGCAGTTTCGCAAACCCAGTATGAGGAAGATCCGCCATGGCTCTCACCCTCCTCGAAGCTGCGAAGCGATCGAGTGGCGACGTGCTCTTGCAGGCCGTCATCGAGATCTTCGCGCGGTCCTCGGACGTGCTCCAAGCGATCCCGTTCGAGAACATCGCAGGCAACGCTCTCAAGTACAACCAGGAGACGGCGCTTCCGGGCATCGGCTTCCGTGGTGTCAACGAGGGATTCGCTGAGTCGACAGGCATCATCAATCCGATCACCGAGCCGCTGGTCATCGCCGGCGGCGACATCGATGTCGACAAGTTCATCCTCGAGACCATGGGTTCCGATCAGCGGGCGTCCCAGGTCGCGATGAAGCTCAAGTCGCTCGCCGCACGGTGGTCCAACGTCTTCATCAAGGGCGACACGCTCACTGTGCAGAAGCAGTTCGACGGTTTGCAGACGCGCTTGGTCGTGGGCGGCCCGCAGGTCATCGAGAACACGGCCGGTGCAGGCGCCGCGCTCTCGCTGAACAAGCTCGACGAAGTGATCGACTCGGTCGACACCCCGACGCACTTGCTCATGAGCCTCGCGGTTCAGCGTCGTCTGACCGCCGCGTCGCGCAACACGGCGGTCGGCGGTTTCATCACGTTCGAGCAGGACGCCTTCGGGCGTAAGCAGTCGGTATACCAGGGTCTTCCGATCCTGATCGCCGACCGCAACGCCGATCCCGAGCCCAGTCTCGCGTTCGACGAAGCAGCGGCGGGTGGTGGCTCGACATCCACGTCGATCTACGTCCTGTCGCTCCAGCCCGGCATGCTCGTCGGCATCCAGAACGGCGCGATGCGCGTGACCGATCTGGGCGAGATCGACGACAAGCCCGTCATGCGCACCCGCGTCGAGTGGTACTCTGGGCTCGCCCAGATGCACCCGCGCAGCGCCAGTCGTCTCCGCGGAATCACGGACCTCGCGGTCATCCTGTAGTGGTCGTGGTGTGAAGCCTGCTCGCAACTCTGCGAGCTAGGCCGATCACCGGTTCCAATCCTCAAGGCCTCAACCCCAATCGGAACATGGCCAATCCACAGAACCAGACCGTGGACGTTCTCCTCGAACTCGAGGACGGTGTCGCGATCACTGCGTCACGCAACGGGCAAGTCGCCACGGTCGACAAGATCCTCGACCTCAATCAGGGCGCTGACCTCCCGGTCACCGTCCCGGACGAAGCCGAGTTCAACGGCGAGCTCCAGGTGGAAGTCTCGGCGATCGACATCGTGTCGAACGACGAGAAGTACGACATCCACCTCCAGGGTTCGAATGACGCGACGTTCGCAGCGGGCATCGCCAACCTGGCACGCCTCTCCCTCTCGGCCCTCGAAGTGGCGGACGCAGGTGCGGACATCGATAGCGCCATCGGGCGTTATCGGTTGCCGTTCAGCAACCAACAGAACAGGGTGACGTATCGCTACGTCCGCCTGACCATCGTGGTCGCCGGCACCACGCCGTCCATCACGTTCAAGGGTCGTCTCGCGAAGAGCATGTAGTGATCCCATCGCTCGTCTAGCTCCGGCCTTCGGGCCGGGGCTGACGACGCGGGTCACCGCAGTTCAGCGATTCTCAACTCACCGTTTCTGGAGGAGCAAGTGAACGTCCAGCCGAATGGGAAAGTCCGAGTGTACGACCCAGGCGCCTACAAAGGCACGGGCGCCTACCAAGAGAAGTGGCCCGTCGATGCTCAGGAGCAGCTCGCTCGTGGCCTCGTGTTCGCATCCAAGAAGGAAGCGGACAAAGCGGCCAAGGCAGTCAAGGAGGGCAAGAAGCCCGATCCGCCGAAGACGCTGAAGAAGACCGAGCCGCCGAAGAAGATCGAGCCGCCGAAGAAAACCGAGGGCGACACGAAGCCCGACGATTACGGCGACTGGAAGCTCAAAGCGCTGAAGAGCGAAGTCGAAGGCCGTGAGCTCACGATGCCCGACCCGCCGACGAAGGAAGACATCATCGCGCTCCTCAAGGAGGACGACGACGACGAGTAGTTCTCTCGCACCGTTTCAGGACTACGGGCCTCGCTGTGATCGGAGAATGCAATGGCAGCAACGTTCATCGTTGAAGACGGGTCGATCGTCACGGACGCGAACAGCTACCTCGCGGTGGCCGACGCAGATCAGTACTTCAACAATCACAGCGACCCCGTGGCCTGGACCGGGGCGATCACGGCGGACAAAGAAGACGCCCTTCGCATCGCCACTCAGTACCTCGACATCAGGTACATCTGGAAGGGCATCACGGCCGACGCAGTGCAGGAGCTGGACTGGCCGCGCGCCAGCGTCATCGACGAGAACGACCGTTCAGTCGACAGCGACATCATCCCGCAAGACGTCAAGGATGCAACGGCTGAGGCCGCGCTCCGACACATCAACGAAGTCGCGGACGGTTCAAGTCTCATCCCCGACCAGACCACGCCAGGTTCGATTCGCAAGACGCAAGACAAGGTTGATGTCCTCGAGACCATGATTGAGTATGCTGGCGCCGCCCAGCAGCAGAAGGCGTTCCCGCTCATCGACCATCTGCTCCGCGGACTCATCGAAGGCCCAGGACTCAGGAGAGGATAGATGACCACGCCACTAGATGCGAAACTGGTCCCGAAGGCCAAAGAGCTCATCGAGAAGTTCGGGAAGACGATGACGCTTACGGTCGAAGCGCCTGGCGTATACGACCCGGCCACAGGCGTTGTGCCCGTCGTGCCCACGTCGCAAACGCTCAAGTGCTCACCGCCACTCGGTTACCAGAGCCGATTCATCGATGGCGACATCATCCGAGCCGGCGACGTCCGCGTGCTCATCCCTGCCCAGGGGTTGACCATCACGCCGATCGTTGACATGAAAGTCGAGTTCGACGGTGAGATATGGAATGCCGTCAGCGTCGAACGAGTCTTCTCAGGCGATGACATCGCGCTGTGGAAGACTCAACTGAGACACTAGTGCCAGTCAACGACGTCCAGTTCAACGCGGAAGTCGCAGCCTTCAAAGCGAAGACGCTTGAGGAGGTCGTGACACTGCACAGACTTCTTTCGCTCGAGATGCTCCGACGACTTGTGTTACGAACACCGGTCGATACTGGCCGCGCTCGAGGGGAATGGCAGCTTACGATCGGTGCAGCATCAGACGCCGAACTTGGGCGTCTCGATCCTGGTGGCGGGGCAGAGCTAAGCCTGGCGGTCGCCAAGCTCGCAGTTCTCCCGCCGTTCAGTCAAGTCTGGATCAGCAACAACCTCGACTACATCGAGGTACTCGAAGCTGGCAGCAGCCAGCAAGCACCCGAAGGTTTCTTCTCCATCACCGTCGCGGAGCTCGGAGGTCTCATCGCAGCATGAGCATCGCAGACGTCTCAGCCGCGATTCGGTTGTTGTACGAAGCCGACCATGCGGCTCGTACCACCGAACACGACAACGCACCGATCAATCCGCCAGATGATGCGGAGTGGATTCGCTTCAGCATCAAGCCAGGTGACGCTACGCAAGTCAGCATCGGCGGTTCAGCCTCATCCGGACAGCCGGTCAGAGAGCGAACCATGGGCATCGCAATTGCGCAGATCTTCACGCCTCTCGGTGGAGGCGATGCACCCGCCATGGCGACAGCCGAGGCGATCAAAGCTACATTCAGAAGGACGACCGCAACCGTACCGGTCACAGTGCAGTTCAGGACTCCCGAGATCACGTTCGTCGGGCGGTCCGCAAAATGGTGGCAAGTCAATGTGACCTGCCCATTCTTCTCTGACGAGGTCGTATAGACCCCGCAACCAAGAGGACTCGATGACTGCTACGGTACTCATCATCGCCGCGGTGGGGCTTGCGGCACTCGCGGTCGCCTACGCCAACATGGCAGGCGCGATCGCCGACCGGCTCCGCCTGTCGTTCCAACAGAGAGAGGAAGACGGCACCTTGATCGGTGGCACTGCTTCCCAGGGAGCGCTCACACTCGATGTCATCCCGACTGCAGCCGACGATATGACAATCGGCTCGGTGGTCTACACGTTCGTGGCAGCAGTGACTGGTGACAATGAGATTGCGCTCGGCGCTCTCTTTACAGACACTCAGGACAACATCCTGGGGGCGATCAATGGGAATGCCGGTATCCCCGGCACGGATTACTCAGCGAATCTCGGTGCACACCCAGACGTTACGATTGCCGCGTTCGCCGCGAACATCGCGATCATCACTGCCAAGGTGCCGGGAGTCGCCGGCGATCTGATCGTTACGACCGAAACGTTCACGCCTGCGACGGACTTGTTCGACGGTGCGACGCTCGGAATCACGACAGCCGGTGCTGCGCCGACGGGCGACTTCACTCGCCTTCCGATCACGAGCGAAAGCCTCAGCCAGGTCACGGAGACAGTGGACAGCCTCCTGCTTCGCGATGACCGCCAGATTCGCGATCACATTCGGTCGGGTCTCTCCGGTGAGGGTGACCTCGCCTATGAGTTCATCGCTCAGGTGTACGACACGCTCATGAAGTCCGCGCTTCAGAGTGTGGAGTTCACGGAGAAGCTCGCGGACCTCGCGGTCTCCACGATCGAAGCAATCGCGACGGACACGTTCCGTTCGTCGGTCGATCACGCGTTCGCCAATCTCGCGGTTGGGTCATTCATCCGAACTGTAGGCTTCGCAGACCCGGCAAACAACGGGTTCTTCCGCGTCCTCACTGTCGGCGATGGCGGTGGTGGCTTCAACAACGAGATTACCGTCGAAGGCGGGACACTCGTGAGTGAAGCCGCTGGCGCGGCGGTCACGTTCGAGTTCGGGGAGTACATCACGAACGGAACGCGGCTTACGAAGTTCGACTTCGAGAAGGAGTTCACGGACCTCACGGCTGAGTTCGAGTTCGCAGACGGATACATCCCCAATGCGTTCTCGATGGACATCACCGCCGACGCGATCCTCACCGGGACCTTCGGGTTCATGGGTCAGAAGGCGGTGTCCGCCGCAATCACTGCAGTCACTGGCACACTCACTGACCCACCGGCGAACCCCGTACTCAACGCGGTGGACGATGTTCTCAGCATTCGCGAAGGCGGACTACCGACCACGAACATCTTCGAGGCAAGTGCGTTCGGCTTTGTTGTCGCGAACAACCTTCGACCACGTCGGGTCATCGCGGACGTGGAGCCCGAGTCGTTTGGCTCCGGTACGTTCAACTTGACCGGAACGCTGCAGGCATTCTTCCAGTCGAAGGTCATCCTCGACAAGTATCTCAACTTCACGGAGAGCGAACTCTTCGTGTTCTTCGAGGACGCCGACGGTAAGGTTTACATCTTCGAGATTCCACGCATCAAGTACGACACGGGGCTGCGAGTGGCCGGTGGTCAGAACACCGACATCATCGCCGACCTCACGTGGAGTGCTTTCCGAGACGACGTGAAAGGATTCACCCTTCGCATCCACAGGATCATCTAGCAGATCCTGCTTCAGGCAACTATCCTTCGGGACACGGGCTGATACCCGTGTCCTGAGGGACGGCACCCGAGGTGCCATCCTAGTGGGTGGCTCGAGTGCTAGAACAGCCTACCGTAGTCCAAAACCACCGTACATACCATGAAACTGCACAGCGTCAAAGGCAACGTCACGAAGATGGAAGATGGGGTGTGGGAGAAGATCGCCGACGACTTCGAAGTGCGTGTCGCGCATCAGAACACGCCGGCTTACACAGCGTTCCTTCACAAGAACGCTCGTGGTCACGGGCGTGCGTTCCTGAAGGGCACGCTCGATGCCAAGGCAATCGAAGCGATCACCCCGCTCATCAAAGAAGCAACGGCCCGGTATTTGCTCCTCGACTGGAAGGGGCTCCAGGACGACAATGGCGAAGAGATCCCGTTCTCCACGGACAAGGCCGTTGAGATCCTGACCGATCAGGCGTATCAATCGCTCTTCACGATGATCACCGAGATCAGTCAGGACGAAACGCTGTTCCGCGACATCGAAGATGAGGACGACGCGGGAAACTCATAGAGGTCCTCGACTGGCACTTCGACTACGGCGAGCACGAGGACCTGCTCATTGATGCCGAGTCGCATGGCAAGAGAGTCCTCGCTCTAGAGAACAAGCCGCAGCTGTCGCCGACGCTTCAGTTCACGTGGATCGCTTATGTCGAACTGAACGGGCTTAGACCTCGAACGGGGTTCGGCGTGTCGCCGATCAGCCTCGAGTCGATGACGCAGTATCTCGATCTGATGGAAATCGAAGACGTCGGTGCACGAAGGCGTATCGTCAAGTTCTTGCTTCGGATGGACAAGCACTTTCTCAAACGCGCTAACGAGAAGAGCTGATGGCGACACTTCGAGTTGTGATTGATGCCACGGGTGCCAAGGTCGGAGCGGCCCAGGCGAACACCGCGTTCACGCGCGTCCAACGCGGCGCGATCAAGACTGGCGCAGCTGTGCGTGGTGCGGATGCATCGATTGCCAGCATGGGTCGGACTGCCAGCATCGTCAAGTCGCAAATGACTGCACTCTTCGGCGCATTCGTAGCACTCAGAGCGGTCACAGGAACTGTCAGTGTGCTGCGCGAGTTCGGAGAGACGCTACAGTTCGTGCGGTCAGTCGCGATCGATGCGAATCTCACGCTCAAGGTTCAAGAAGAACAGTTTCAGCGGCTGACCATCGCGGCTCGAGACCTCGGCGCGACGACTCGTTTCACCGCGACACAAGCAGCTGAAGGCCTCCTGGCGTTGGGCCGGGCCGGCTTCACTGTCCAGGAATCGCTCGACGCCATCAAGGCCACGCTCAACCTCGCGACGGGTGGTATGTTCGAACTCGGCGAGGCGTCCGACCTCGTCGCGATCACCATCCGGCAGTTCGGCCTCGAGGCTGCGGAGGCAGAGCGAGTCGCGGACGTGCTGCTGAAGACTGCGAACAGCGCCACCACCGACGTCCAATCGCTCGGTGAGGCGATGAAGTTCGCGGGCGTCCTCGCGGGAGCGCTGGGGGTGTCGCTCGAGGAGACGGCCGCCGCGATGGGCGTCCTCGCGAACGCCGGCCTCCGAGGCTCGATCTCCGGCACCTCGCTCAGGCAAATCATCGCTAGCCTGCAAGACCCGACGTCGAAGGCGCGGAAGTCTCTCGCGGCGCTCGGTCTGACAACCGACGACGTTAGCGTCAAGCAGAACGGGCTCATCGGCGCGTTCCGCAACATCGTCGCTGCCGGCGCGGACGTGAACGACTTCCAACGCATCTTCACCAGGAGAGCGCTCGCTTCGGCGCTTGCCCTGGCGAAGGGCGTGAATGGTCTCGACGAGTTCAAGACCGCGTTGGAGAAGGCCGGCGGTGAAGCGCAGCGAGCTGCGGACATCGTCAACGACTCACTCAACGGCGACATCCTCGCTCTTAAGTCGGCGTTCGAATCGGTGCAGCTGTCGATGCAAGGATTCAGAGACGGGCTCCGTGAGATCGTTCAGTTCATCACGCAAGTGCTTCGCGCTCTCGATGACATCGACGACGCGCAACAAGGAGTGAGCAAGTCGGCAAAGGCGGTCGCATCCGCAATTCAGGGATTCATCGCCGGTGCGAAGGTGCTGATCGCGCTCAAGCTCGTCCTGTTCATCGGCAAACTCAACGTTTCGCTCAAGGTGCTATTCCTCACTCTCAATGCGAACCCGTTCTTCGCAATCGCATCAGCCATCGCTGCAGCAGTCGCCGCGCTGAAGTTCTATGAGAACGAGATGATCGTTGTTGGCGGAAGGCAAGTGCGGCTCGGCGATGTGGTGACAGTGGTATGGGAGAAGATCAAGGAGGTCTTCTTCTTCGTGATCGACCTCATTGGCATTGGTTGGAAGAAGCTGTTCACGTTCATGACTGATGTCCTCAAGAACTTCCCAGCCATCGTAGAGTCGGCCGTCAAGGGCATCGCGAACTTCTTCCAGAAGGCGTTCAAGTCGATCGGCCTCAACTGGGGCGCGTTGTGGAAGACCGCTCTCGAGATCTTCAAGATCACTGCCAACATCATCATCGCAACATTCGAAGGCATCATGGCGGTGTTCACAGGGCTCGTCAAGCGAGTCAAGGACTTCGCGATAGCCATATCGAAGTTCGATGTCTCGAGCATCGAAGGGTTGGTGACGTCCGCCAAAAACATCGGTAGCGCGTTCATCGACATGCTGAACCCAGTCAACCTCGCGCAAGACGCGATCGATGGGTTCGCTGAGTCATTCGCTGCAGACCGGGCTGGGACGGTCATCGACGCTGCCATCAAGACGCTGACAAATGGGTTCGAGCTTTTGACTGAGTTCGCGGACCGCCTTGGCATCTCGTTCCAGGACTTCGCTGGGACATGGGAAGACATCGTCAAGAGTATCGGCAGAGCCGCCAACAACTTGCGCATACTGCGCGAGCTAGCGAAAGGTCGAGCGATCGGTCCAAGCATCATCGAGGCTGTCACAGGTGGCCCGGTGCCAGACCTCAGCGACCCGTTCAAACGTGGTGGTGGGGGAGACGTAACGATTCGCGGAGACATCAGCGCCATCGACGCAATCGAGGCGCAGATCCAAAAACTCAAAGACCTTCGAAGTGCGTTCAGTCGAACTGCCGATGAGCAAGAACGGTTCGTCGCTGCGCAGACCATCGGTGCATTGGCTGCGAAGGCATACGGCGAAGGCACTGACAAAGCGACAGCGGCCGTTGAGGAGTTACTCAGAATCCTCGAAGAAGTTCAGACGCTTCGTGAACTCAAGCTCTTCGCCGATGAGATCGGTTCGGCATTCGGAGACGCTGCCAGTCAGATGCTCGATGGGTTTGCTGCTGCGGCTCGAGAGTCAAAGAACGCTTCCGACGCCTTCAAGCAGTTCGGCGAGGTCGCCGTGCAGGCGCTCGAGGACTTCATCCGTGCCCTCATCAGGGCTGTCATTCAGCAAGCGCTCATCAAGCCACTGACGGATGCGATCTCCGGCGGCATCCTCGGAATCTTCAGTGCGAAGGGTAACGTCTTCCAGGGAGGCCGCACACAGACGTTCGCAAGCGGTGGAGTAATCTCGAGCCCGTCATTCTTCCCGATGGCGAATGGCGGTGTTGGTCTCGCAGGCGAAGCCGGCCCTGAAGGAATCTTGCCGCTCAAGCGCGGTCCGGATGGTAAGCTTGGTGTGATGGTGCAAGGCGGTGAAGGTCGTTCCACCGTCATCAACCAGACGTTCAACATCTCAACGCCTGATGCAGACTCGTTCCGCAAATCAGAGAAACAGATCGCTATGAGCGCGCGTCGTCAGTTGGGGAGGAGCACTTAATGGCATTCGACGAAGTCCGGTTCCCAACGGAGATCAGCTTCGGTTCTGCCGGTGGTCCTGGATTCAACACCACGATCATCGAAACGGATAGCGGCGCTGAAGAGCGCATATCCAGATGGGCGACCGCACGTCGTCAGTACGATTCGGTCTTCGGCGTTCGTGGTGTTAACGACATGACCGCACTACGTGAGTTTTGGATCGCTCGCCAGGGCGCGGCTCGCGGGTTCCGGTTCAAGGACTTCGACGATTTCACAACGGGAGCGAATGACAGAGAGACGCCGACTGACACTGACGAGGTGCTTGGAACTGGAGACGGGAGCCGAACCACGTTCCAGCTCATCAAGACCTACACGAGCGGCCTCATCGTGTCCGTGCGGAACATCACGAAGCCGGTGGCCGGCACGGAGGTCGTGTCCATCGACGACGTCCCGCAATCGGCAGGGTTCACCGTTGACCCGACGACCGGCGTCGTCACGTTTAGCGTCGCGCCTGCGGTCGCCGAGGTGATCAAGGCCGGCTGTGAGTTCGATGTGCCAGTGCGATTCGGTGAAGAACTTGAGGATGCATTCGCCCCAATTCGCGAAGGCTTCGATGTTGCGTCACTCCCGGCGATTCCACTCATCGAGATCCGCGACGAGCTAGACGTGCCCGAGCGCTTCTACTTCGGTGGCGCGACCGAGATCACGATGACCGAGGATCTCACGCTGTCAGCGACGACGGCGCGTGTGTATGTCCTTGACCCGCAGAGTTCTGGACCGAACCTCAAGGCGATCCTCCCGCCCAAGGCAGACCACCAACCCGGTGGGCCGCACTGGTATGTCGAGAACGCATCGGGTGTGCATGTGCTCGACCTGGTCGACGATGATGGCAGCACTGTTATCTTCACCCTACCAACGACGCCGAGCCTTGTGATAATCCTCCTGTCGGAGGATCCTGGCGGCACTAGGACGTGGATCGTACTCCAGTCGTGATTTCAGAAGCTACATTCTACGGCGACGCGCGATCCGAGGCTCCGTCAGCGGCCACGACGATCGGCGAAGCTGACGTCCGTGTCATCGTGTATAGGCCGACAGTCAGTGTCGACGTGACTCTTCCTCCGCTCGACACGCAAGAGCGTGGAGGTCCGAGGTTCCACCTCATCAACGACAGCCTCTTCACTTTGACAATCAAGCGCTCGGACGGCACGACCATCACGACCATTGGCACCAAGGGCGGCTCCAACACTCCGGGGGTCCGTATGTTTCTCGTAGGCGTGACAGACTGGGCTATACGGAACTTCGACTCGAAGTTCGGAGTAACGTCGTGACGTTCCCGGTCACTCCAGCGACCAAGAGCCTGCTCAAGCAGAAGCTACACCGCTTCGCGCACTGCTGGCGCATTACCCGGACAGACGGCACAATCATCCGCACGACGGATCACGACGTGCAGCTGACGGTTGGGACCGAGACATTCGCACCTGCCAGCGGCTTCACCGCCTCCGCTCGCCAGAAGCAGGCCGGCCTTGCGGAACAGAACTTCGAAGTGATCGGTGTTCTGGATTCAGACGCGATCACCGACGACGATCTTCGACTCGGTTTGTACAACGGCGCGCAAATCGACGAACTCCTCGTGGACTGGCTCTATCCATGGGCCGGCGCGATCATCTCCGTAATCTACTTCGTGGAGTCAGTATCATTCACCGGTGAACGGTGGAACGCACAGATCGCAGGCTTGACGTCGAAGATCAAACGTCAGGTCGGGCAGGTATACAGTCGTCTGTGTCGTTACGACCTTGGTGATACGCGATGCAGATTCGACCTCGCTACCGAGACGATCCTCGGAGCCGTGGTGTCGACCATCACCATCCAACGCAGAGAGTTCACGTCCGGGGTTCTGGCCGGCACGAAGGCGGACGACTTCTATGCCTATGGCCGAGTGACTTGGCTCACAGGCGATAACGCTGGCCATCTGTCTGAAGCGGCTGAATATATCGATGCCACTGGGCTCATACTCATGCGAATCGAAACTCCGAACGACATCACCATCGGTGACACGTTTGACGTCGAAGCAGGCTGCGACAAGCTACGTCAGACGTGCATCGACAAGTTCGACAACCTCATCAACCACGGCGGGTTCCCATTCATCCCTGGCACTGACAGGGCGGTGCAAGCTCCCATCGTCAAGTGATTACTCGACAGCAAGTCGTTGACGAGGCGCGCAAGTGGCTGGGCACGCCGTTCCACCACCAGGGGCGGCTCCTCCATGTGGGCGTGGACTGTGTGGGTCTCATCTCGGAAACTGGAAAAGCGCTTGGGCTCACGAGTCACGACAGCATCGATTACTCTCGGGAACCAGACGGGGTGTCGCTCGTTAGAGAACTTCAAGTTGCCGGTCTGATCGGGGTGCCGAAGGATGAGATGCAGCCTGGCGACATCCTCGTTTTCAACTTCAAGCGCATGCCCCGGCACGTCGCAATCTTCTCGAGAGAGACCGGAGTTGACGGACCTGAGGACTTCGGCATGATCATCCATGCGCATATGGGCGTGAACAACGCAGTCGAGACTCATCTCGTTCGAAGCTGGATGAACAACATCTCCCACGTGTTCCGCATTCCTGGAGTTGTGTAAGTGGCGACCGTAGCGCTCAGTCTTGTGGGCAGTCTCCTCGGTCCAGTCGGCACCGCGATCGGTGCGGCTTTGGGTGGATGGCTCGACGAGGCATTCATTCTTCCGGCACTGTTCGGCGAAGATGATAACGACATCAGTGTTCAGTATGGCAAGCTGAACTCGATGCAGATCCAGCACGACAGCGAAGGTTCGCCGATCGTGTTCGTGCGTGGAACGGAGATGCGACTTGCTGGCACGATCATCTGGATGACTGACCTCATCGAGACTGCGCATCGGTCGCAGTCATCTCCTGGAGGTGGAGGTGGCGGTAAAGGCAAGACGGCTCCGAGCGCAACCACGACCAGCTTCACATACGCGGTCAGCCTCGCAATCGGCATCTGTGAAGGACCGATCAAGCGCATCGAGAAGATCTGGGCAAACGACAAAGTCATCTTCGATGTCAACATCATCTCTCCACCGCCTGCGCCAAAGGACGGGCGTGTGTCGGGTGACCTGAACATCCATCTCGGCACGGAGACAGATGTCGCCGACCCGGTGATCGCTGCGATCGAGACAGACGTTCCGCCGTTCCGTGACCTCGCATACGTCGTCATCGAAAACCTGCAGCTTGCGGACTTCGGCAACCGCATCCCGAACTTCAGCTTCCTGATCCAGGCTGATCCGACTGACGTGACGGTCCTCGGATACTGGCCGTTCGACGATTCGATCGGTGCGATCGCCAGCGCTTCAGCCACGCGGCCTGCGGAGAGTACCGGCTTGCTGGACGACGGTAACAAGTCCGCCGCAGCAAATGTCGCCATCTTCACTCCAGGGAAGTTCGGAAATTACCTCGGCTCACTTGGGCTCGGTGGGCTTGTGATCCCGCGTGACACACTGCTCAATCTCAATCCGAAGGACGATGTCGCTGATTGCGACGTGCTCGCATTCGACTTCTGGTGGGATGCCCCATTCCCAGAGTTTGGCTCGGTCGGACTCAAGCTCTCGGTGCAGACTCAAGCTGGCATCAATCTGCTAGTGTGGGAGACCGGGGTCGCCGACGGTGCAACGCCGAACTTCCCAGACCAGAAGGTGTCGTTGTTCACATCGGCGATCACGATCGTCACGCCGACCCCGTTCCCAGCGGTGCTGAACACGCTCCCGGATGGTGTGTTCTTCCACACGCGAGTGGTCGTGCACCGCACCAACCCGGTGAAGCTCCAGCTCATTGTCAATGGGCGGTTCATCACGGAAGTGAGTTCTGTCCCAGACGTGACCGCGGACGTCTTCGACGAGGATGATGTCGTCATCAAGATCGAAGACATTGGCACATCGGACACTGCAAAGTTCGACGAACTGGCTGTGCTCACAGGCTGTCAGGAGCTTCGAGAGAACAACCCGCTGATCGCCGGTGGCACATTCAAGTACCGCCCGGAGCAGTGGCTCCAGGGAGACTGGTCTGTCGCGTCCGGCTTCGGTTTCAAGCTTTCGAGCATGTGCCGTGCAATCCTCGAACGTTCGTCGCTTCTGCTGCCTGGACAGATCGATGTGACCAAGGTTCAAGAGTGCGCGCGTGGCTTCATCGCCCAGCGACCGCAGAGCGTCACCCGGCAGATCGAGCCAGTGCTCGGAGCGTACGATGTCGCGGTAAGGGAATCGGACGCGAAGCTTGTGCTGTTTTCAAAGAACTCCAAGTGCGGTCTTCCCGACCCGACGATTACCATTCCCCAGGAGGCGCTCGCAGCGCATGAGCGAGGAGTGGACACGCGGAACCGGCTCCAGCTTATCACGGACCGTGCAGACTTTCAGATACCAAAGGAAGTCAACGTTGAGTTCATGGAGCCGGCGCTCGATTACCAGAACTCAAGTCAGCGAGAGCGAGCGACACAGGTCACAACGGATGCGATCAAGAACTTGCGGTTCCCGCTCGTGTTCACCGCGCCGGAGGGCAGGAAGATCGCCGAGCGATTCTTGTGGCGCGCGTGGGCCGAGCGCAAGACGATCGACTTCACGCTTCCACCATCGTTTGCCGAGCTCGAAGAGACCGACCTTCTGTCCGTCGAATCAGACCTCGACACGTTCACGGTACGTATCACGCAGATCAATCGCGGTGCATCGGGTCTGATCCAAGTTCGTGGTGTCATCGAAGAGACCGCTACTCTTCGCGGTACAGTCGCGTCGGAGTTCACTGGGTCGCTCATCGCCCGTGGGATCATCGCACCGCCGGATATGCGGCTCCACATCCTGGATCTGCCACCGCTCCGAGACATGGATGCGAGCCGGATTGGCTACTACCACTTAGCCGCAGTAGACGATCCACTCGAAGACTTCATCGGTGCGACGATTCAGGTGTCAGAGGACGACGTCACCTTCGTTCAGGTTGCAGGTGTCGGCGTTGAGGGAGCGATGGGCGATGCCGACACAGTCCTGGCCGATGGGCCGACCACGATCATTGACGTCGGCAACACGGTGGATGTCACGCTCATCGAAGGTGCGCTCTCCAGCATTACAGACGCTGAACTCCTAGACGGCGGGAATCGCGCTCTACTCGGAGATGAGATTATCGGCTTCGGAATCGCAACACTCCTGGCACCGAGTCAGTACCGTCTCAGTCGTCTTCTCCGAGGTGTTCGTAACACTGAAAACGAAGCTGCTGGTCACGGAGCGAGTGAGCGATTCATTCTGCTTGAAGTCGGTCCGATGGGCTTCGTCGAGATGAATGTCGCTGGCCTCAACGACACGAAATTCTGGAGAGCGCCCTCGACCTACCAGACCATTGCGGATGCCGCACCGTCCGTTACACTCGCGATCGCAGGCAGGTCGGTCACACCGTTCGGTCCAGCGCAAGTTGTGGGTTCGTACAACGCCGCGGGCGACCTGACGATCACGTGGCAGCGCAGATCGCGTGGAGTCAGCCAAACGTTCGGGCCGGCATCGCCGGCGGTGTTCGAGCCACGGGAGATCTATCGCGTTGAAATCCTCGACGCACCGGGTGGTAACGTCCTTCGCACGTTCACGATCGACGTGACGGCTGGAGGTTCGCGCTCGTTCACTTACACTGCTGGGCTGATCGCCATAGATGGCTTCGCGCCGTTTGCAGCGATTGACGTTGTCGCGTTCCAACAAGGCGCGATCGTCGGCCGCGGCAACGACACCGTTGCGGTCGTTCCATAGGAGACACACATGGCAACCCCGAATCTCGCTTTGCCGGAACTGGTCGTAGGCCAGGACCAAGCCGAGACTACGGTCAATCTGGCGTTGCTCGAATTGTCCATCCTTCTCCAGGGGCTGGTGCTCGACCGTGATCTGACCGCGCCTCCAGGATCACCTGTGGTGGGGGACACGTACATTCCTCTGGCGACGGCGACTGACGAATGGACCGGACACGAGGACGACATCGCGTGGTTCGACGGTTCGGCCTGGAACTTCAAAACACCGAACGAGGGCTGGGAGCTCCGTGTCGCTGACGAAAACGTCAGGGTCGAGTTCGATGGCGCAGCGTGGGTAGAGGTCGCCGGTGGCGGATCGCTGACAGCCGTGTCGTCGTCGACTCTCGGTGCGCCTGCGGCGTCGCTGACAATCACAGGGATCGACTCCACGAGCCGGTTGTGGGATGTGAACTTCACGAAGCTCCAGCCGGTGACCGATGGATCCGCTGCGGAACTGGATCTGCGCCTGGGCGGGTCGTTTCCAGGTGACTTCCTGTATGAAGACCACACTCAGGTTAGTCAAACGATCCAGAGTAGTTACGCGGGCAACAACGGCACGGGCAGGGAGTTCATCAACATCGGCGGCTTCAACGGGCAAGCCAATGACACCAACTTCGCGGCGGCAATTCAAGTACGGATTCCCGACCCGGGAACTACCGACGAGCGAAAGGTGGTCCAATACAGCGGCTATACGTGGACCACAGCTGCCACCCCACGGATACGAATGATTCATGGTCGTGGTGCTCACACGACGAACAACGGGACGCTAGACGCCGTCAGGTTGACCTACTCCTCCGGCAACATCGCCACGGGGCTGGTCACCGATGTTTACAAACACAAGAACCCATAGGAGGGCGTCATGAAGGAGAAGCTCTTCGTCCAAGCGGACGACGGAACCGAGCGTGAAGTAACCGACCCCGTTGAGCGCGCGAGCATCATGGCAGACGTCATGTCCGAGACTGCCCTGTGCGACGTGGAGTTCAATGTGAAGACCAAGGAGACCAAGCGCGTTGTGGTAAATGCGACCAATGAGGCCGCCCACCGAGCGAGATGGGCTGTCGGCAAGGCCAAGCGAGAAGCCGTGGAAGCGCGTACCGCGATCGTCACGGTGGACGATGGCGTGCGCACTCCGCACGTGGAGACCATAGAACTCGTAAACCCAGTGAACGACGCGGGCAAAGCGTCCGTCGTCGCACGCTTCGCGAAGAAGGAAGGCGTCCTCCCGACTCAGGTACGGGTGGAGACGCTCGACGAGCATGAGGCCCGTACCGGGGAAAGGTAAACTCGAATGGCTGATCAGTTCAACAACTTAGGCGTCGAAGATGCGTTTGGAGCACGCACGACCGTGATCGAACTGACCGAGCTCGGCGCGGCTGTGTTGCTCCCGTTCTCCACATGTAAGGGCCGTCTCGAAACGAACCGCACTGAGACCGCCAATTACAGCATCACCGCAGATGACAGCGTCATTCTCGCTAGCGCTCCTGGCGCAACGACAATCACACAGACGCTTCCCTCCGCAGTGAAGGACGCTCGTTACACGATCATCCGCATCGACAACGACGCATCCGCTGGCGTCACGATCGCCACAGCAGACGCAGCGACGATCGATGGTGCTGCGACTCTAGCACTGGCGATCAATTCCGCCACCAAACACGGCGTCACTCTCTACTGCGACGGCACGAACTGGTGGACCACGAGCTAGGAATCGTTTCACCCAGGCAGGGGAGGGTATAAGGCACCTATCAGAGCTAGGAGAGGGGGAGAGATAGGGTAGCGACCCGACCCGACCCGACCGGATACCCTATAGGGTACCTCTGGTGGTTGGAACTCCATACCAGGCCGAGAGAGTTGCTACGGCAGCCCGCTCGGCTTTTTTGATGGGACTCACTTTCTGCCACTTTTTTCCTGGTATTCGCGCCAAATCGGGTTACAGTTAGGGCGTCAGGGAAAACCAACCAGAGCCACCACTCACCGAGGAACCAGCCATGACCGACCAGCCCATCATCTTCCCCAGTGACGCGCACGACGATGGATACGAAGCTGCCATCGATTGGTGCCGCTACCACGATGGGCCTGTTGACTCGATGCTCGAAGATCTCCGTAACCACGAATCACTGGCCCAGCTTGGCGGCGTTAGGGAGTTCCTCACCGCGTGGAACACCGGCGCTCGCGAGGCGCACGCCGACTACGTCGCATCGCCGTTCTAGCCAATCGCCCACCACCCACCACCGCCTTCACCAAGAGACGATCATGATCAGCTGGCAAGTCTACAAGTCTTTGAACGACCAAAGCTTTCTCGCCGTCCCTGCCAACAGCTTCCCGCCCGCCGGCTCCTGGGCGCGCTGGGGAAAGCCAGTGCGGGCGGCTACTGCCAGTGATGCGATAGCGACGGCCGCTAAGAGGACAGCGCGCAGCCGCCCGACGTGGTAGCTCACTTCATCCATCTTCACCACCAACCCCAGCCAGCCATGTTCCGTATCATCACTCGCGCTGACATCCTCGCCACTTGTGCCACTCACGCTGACCGCGAATACTGGAACCAGTACCTGGACTCGCTGGAAGCCAGCAACGACGAAGATGCCGACGACCAGGAACAGCAGTGGCGCGACCAGGGGATCACCGACGATTACGATTCGGGATACCACCGCGACTAGTCACCCGTCCATCCTCCCGTTCTTCCTCACCAGGAGACAGCCATGCCCAAGCAGACTCTGGTTCGTAAGTACGATCGCATCCGGCTTCCAGACGCAATCGAGAGACTGATGAAGTGGTGGCGGATGGGAGCCACCGCCTTCCCCGCACCGTACACCGACTTCCATCTCGACCTCGCGCGTAAGCGCCTCGAGAAGCTGAAGGTCGATCCCAAATGGATCGTTCACAAGAGCTGGGTCGAGACCGATGGCTGGTGCGATGGGATGCGCGTCCTCCACGCGATCATCGAGACGAGCCGCCACAGTATGATGAAGGTCAAGTGGTGCGATAGCGGCCAGTGCTTCTTCGTCCAGATGCAGAGCGGTGGGTGGTGCAGCCTCGTCGAGACGGTGTAAGCGGACTCGAACGGAACGGGGCGGCATCCGCCCCTGACCGCCCGCGCTCCCTCTTCACTTCCTCACCAGGAGAAAATCATGCCAATCACCTTTAAGAAACGCATCACCGAACGTCACACTCTCGCGGAGTGGCGTGAGAGACAGGCCGCCGCCGACCGTGTGGAAGTCAAAGGCTGGGCCAACCGAGGTAAGTACAAGAACCTCGGACTGTACGTCACGCTGTACTTCGGACTGGCGTCCGAACATTGGTTCATCGGCATCGAGAAGGGACCGAACGGCGAAGTGCTGGGTCCGATGTTCTGCGAGTGGACCGGAGAGTAGCATAAGGGGGGTGGGATGTCCCGCCAATCACTTCACTCACTTCCAGGAGAAGCAGCCATGCCACGAAGGTACGTCGAACGCAAAGGAGCGTATGTCAGCAGTGCCGCTGACGGTCACGCGGCCATCATCCGTGACGAAGGCGAAGGCGACACGCATCGCTTTCCGATCCGCATCTTCGCTCACACGAAGGCGGAACTCGACGAGACGGTGGATCTCGTCATCGCCGCCCCGGAGAACCAGGCTGCCGTCCACCGAATCACGGACGCCCTGACGGCAGCCGTGTCCGACGAGGACGGCCTGAGCCGCAGCGCCTGCTGCGATCTCCTGGCGACCCTGGAGGAATGACCGCGGCAGAACACGGGTTCCTAGTCCCATACCAGAAGATGGAGCCTTAGGATGCATCCTAGAGGCTCCGTTTTCGTGGGGTTCCAGCGATTCGAGAAGCAATGGATGCAATGGGCAAAGAAATCCCGACCAACGCGGACATCAACCAGCTTAACGATTCCACCCTCCGCGAAGTCGCCAGTGAATGGCTCCTGAACGTCCGCAGTAACTCCCACGCCGATCGTCTTCGTACCCGCCTCATCACCCACCTCGTCGATGTCCGTCTTCGTCGGGTAAAGGAGGCGAAGCAGAAGGCGCAACAGGAGCTTCACGGTGCCACCTTCCGCGCTCTCCGACACGCAGTGACCGGCGCCCGTCTCGTGTTCGGACAGCTCCACGACGAGCACCCGCTCACTTTGTTCGCGTGGGGCGCCATCTGGAATCTCGAGACGGCCGTCCGCCACGGTAAGGAACTTCGCGAGAAGGCGCTGCGGGCCGCCGCCGACGTTACGAAGGACGTGGACCGCGAGACGGATTGGGGAATGCGCGTGTTGGGCGAGCTCTCCGTAGAGATCAAGGTGAACCGGAACTCCGTCCGTGAACTGCTGATGACCGCCACCGATGTCATCTGCACGTACCACTCCGAGTTCGCCGCGGTCATCCGCACCACCTTCACGGACGCTGCCGACGCGCCGGACGCTTCGTAACTCCCTCACCAGCTCGCTGGGGCGAGCTTTTCCAGCCAGCCCCATTCACCACCTCATCAAGAGACAGCCATGAAACTCGCAGACATTGTCGAACACATCTACCAGATCGAGACACAGGAGGATCTCAAGATCCTCGACGGTGCGCTGAAACTGCGGTGGAACGAACTCATCGCGCGAGCGGCTAGGTCTTTCAAGGTCGGTGACCGCGTGAAGTTCACCAATCGGAAATACGGAATGGTGGTCACAGGTGTCATCACGAAGATCAACCAGAAGACCATCAAGCTCACCGCTGACAAAGGTGGGATGAAGTGGACGGTCGGACCTTCGCTCCTGTCGCCTGCGTAACAGCGACGCAGCTCAGTCACCACATCTCTCCAGGAGACCGTCATGCCAGCCGACGCGATCGAGATCGCAGTGTTCCACAACGACGAGATCGGAATCTTCAACGGGCGGTACACCATCGAATCGCCCACGGGCGAGTACCGCACCTTCCAGATTCGGACGCAGCCTGACGACGCGAAGTTCGCTCCAGGGAAGCGCACCATCTCTCTCCTCAACGGTCCCGACAACACTCAGAGCTACATCGGATTCGGGTGGGTGGTTGGTCGCGACATCCGCGTTTGGCACAAGAAGCTTGGGACGCGATTCGAGAAGTTCGCACTGATGCTGATGGCCCTGATTCTCCACGGCGATGAATCCGCCCTCTGGACGAAGGGCTACCGGCTGCACGGTGAAGGTCGGTGCTGCCGCTGCAACCGAGTCCTGACCGTACCCGAATCCGTGAAGACCGGGATCGGCCCGGTATGCGCTGGAAAGACCTAGCACTTTCTCCTGGACACCCCCGCTTCGTATAGGTAGGATCACCGCTCGTGGGCAACTCCGCCCGTCACCCATCACCTGAGGACCGTACCATGACCGAGAACGAATCACCCCTCACCCTCGTCCCGCCCGACACCGGCGAAGACGACGACACGCCGGCGGCACGCACCGACGTCGGGATGACCCTCGCACAGGCGTGGAAGGAAGCCTTCCACCAGAACGAACTGTACTACGAAGACGAAGAAGACACCGACCGCGCCTGGACGGACGAAGAGCTCAGCAACCACATGGCCGAGCTCTTCCCCGACCGCACGCTCAAGGCCGGCATCGTCCGCGTCCGCTCGATGCGGAACCTGCACAATCGCGGCGTCGGAATCTTCGAGAAATTCGGCCCGGCCGGCGAAGAAGACGAAGACGGCGAAGTCGATGAGTCGCATCCGGTCTCGTACCGGTACGACGAGGACGGCGATCGCTGCACGCCGCGCGGCAAGAAGCTCGCCCTCGCCGAGGCCGCCGAACGCGCTCTCAAGGAGCGCATCGAGAAGCATCTCAAGCGCAAGCAGGCGCGGCAGGATGTGGACGACGAGAAGGACGACGAGTTCGCCGAGCGGTTCGCGAAGAACCTCGAACGCGCTCAGGGTCGTGCCGGCAAGGCGGACGACAAGGCGGAGAAGGTCGCGCTCCGCGATGCCAAGCGGAAGGACCGCGACGAGCTGATGGCCGAACGCGAAGAGAAGAAGGCCGAGCGCGAGGCCGCGCGGAAGGACCGTGAAGAGAACAAGGCGACGCGCGAGAAGGAGCGGGCGGACAAGCTCCGTGAGAAGGCGGAGATGTACAAGAAGAAGGCCGAAGAAGCCGACGCCCGCGCGGAGGCCGCGGTGAAAGAGAAGGCCGACCGCGACAAGGCGAAGGCGAAGGTCGCCGCCGACAAGGTGAAGGCCGCGAAGAAGGCAAAGGAGGCGAAGAAGGGCGGCAAGAAGTAGTCAGCCACACCTTCATCGCAGTCACCTGGAGAGGCCTGGGCTACACGCTCAGGCCTCTTCTGATACCCACACGGGTGCTCGGTCCCATTCCAGATACGGGAGCCGCAGGAGAGCCTCAACGGCCTCAAACATCACCCATATTCTACTGGACAACCGGGTCATCCCGCTGTAAACTGTAGTCTCCCTGGGGATACCCTAGGCGACCTCCTATAATCACGGCCGGTTCAGCATCCACGGACAGTCGAGAGACTCCGTGGCTAGCGCGACAGCTGGCGGGACCATGTGTATGCGGCATCTCATGCCTCATCAGATGAGCGGCTTCAGGTACGGTAAGCACCGTACAGAGGCTGCTTTTTTCATGGAGATGCGGCTAGGCAAGACGATGCTGACCATCAGGTGGGCGACCACCCGTCCACGCGTGGAACGCATTCTCGTGACGTGCCCGATGGGTGCAGTTCGTTCTTGGCGAGACGAACTTGCAGAAGAGGGGCAGCCGGAACCAGGGCTGCTGCTCGGTAGTGCGAACGACAGACTCGACGGCTTCGACAAGAACCGGCTGTGGCACATCATCAACTTCGAAGGGCTGCTGAAGCCTGGTCACAAGACGAAGGGCGGCAAGACGAAGGTCACGCCCAGCGAGTGGGCACTGATCCCATGGGACGTGGTGATCGTTGATGAGTCACCGCGCATACGATCGGTGCGCGCGCAGATCACGAAGATCTTTCTCCAGGAGATGGCACTCGCTCCGTATAAGGCACTGCTGACGGGACTCCCAGCGCCTGAAGGGCCGGAGGGGTACGTGACGCAGATGCTATTCCTTCGTGGTGAGTTCATGGGGTGCTCGAACTTCTACCAGTGGCGACGACGACACATGAACCAGCTCCCAATGGGTGCGTGGATCATGAAGAACAAGTCAGTCCCGAGGGTTCGCGCGGAGATTCATAAGCACTGTTTCGTGATGTCGCGGAAAGACGCCGGTCTTGGCAACGTCTTCGTCCACAGGAAGCGGCACGTTCAGCTTCCGGCTAAGACGATGGCCGCGCTCAAGGAACTCGAAGAGGAGCTGGAGGTTGCTGGTCGTATCACGAAGAACGTGTTGACGGTGATGATCTGGGCAGCACAGATCGCGGGTGGTACGTTCAAAGGTCTGGAGCACAGCGCGAAGGTGAACGAGTTGTTGTATCTCCTGGGCGGCGAGCTTCGGCAGGAGCAAGTCGTCGTGTGGGCACGGTTCACAGCCGAACTCTGGAAGATACGGGCGGCGCTCGTGAAGGCTGGTATCACGCATCAGGTCGTCACTGGCGGTAAGGGCCGGGTGGGGAACGACCAGGCGATCATCGACTTCAAGATGGGGCAAGCACGTGTGTTGGTGGCGCAGCCCAAGTGCATCCAGATGGGCGTGGATCTTTCGTGTTCCAGCACGCTCATCTACTACTCCAACTACTTCGACTATGAGATCCGGGCGCAGACGAGGGACAGGATCGAGCACATGATGAAGAAGGAGGCGATGCTAGTCATCGACCTCGTGGCTGAGGGAACGATCGACGAAGACATCGTCGAGTCGCTCAAGCACAAGCGCGCTAACGCACAGACGATTCTCCGTAGGTTCCTCTCACGAAGGAGAGCGGCATGATCGAGGCCATCAGTGTCGACATCGGTGTCAACGAACTCGGTTGGGCATCGTGGGATTTCTCATCCAAGGTTTGGAACAAACCGTGCGCACCGCTGCGAGTGGGCGTGATCAAGGCGTCGCACGCTAGCTTCGAGCGAGCTGCGAAAGAGAAGGAGTTCGAGTACAAGGTGCTTTCTCTGATGGAGCAGTTCAAAGAAGAGGTGTGGCACAAAGGCCACATGCGATTCCTGGTGCTGGAGTACCCGCAGCAGTTCGGCAGTGCCCGCGGTCAGATCGCATCCGCACTCGGTCATACGCTCCAGCTTGCGTTCGCCGCTGGTGCACACGCACAGATGGCGTGGGAGATGGGTGTTGACATTCAGCTCGTCATACCGATGTTGTGGAAGGGTCAGCTGAAGAAGAAGCTCGTTGAACAGCGACTTCGTCGTGCCATCGGTTTCAAAGCTCAAGACGGCGGTCAGTTCAGATCGCATGCGTGGGATGCAGTCGGTGTCGGCATGTACGCGAAGGGATTCGCCATGGACAACCAGATCTTCGCGAAGGAGGCGAAGTAAATGAAGACGGCCCTCATCACCGGCGGCTACCCACGGCAGTGCGGCCGATCAGGTTCACTCGACTACGCGAGTGGCACGGAGCCACTCGTCGAGTGCGTGCGACGACTCGGTTACGAAGTCGATTGGCGGCCGGTGTTCCCATACGAGGACGTGAGCGGATACGACGTCGTCTTCTGTGGCTTCGCTCCGATGCTCGCGATCAACTGCACGTGGGGCTTCGGGATGAGCCACGTGATGATGGAGCGGCCGGATGCGGTGCTGTTCCTGACAGACATGGTAGCGAACTCACAAGACCACATGCGACTCACTCGCAATCCAGGAGCCCAACGTCGGCTGTGGCAAGTGGACACCGTGAAGAAACACGGTCGTGATACTGTCATCGAGGTCGGCGATGTCGACAAGTACAACGACTTCTGGCAGCGATATAGCGAGTACGCTCCTCATCCGATTCTCGCTCCGATGTTCGCGCACAGCGATCCGACGACGATGAATCTCAATGCAGACATCGTCGTTCCGTATGACCTCTCGATGACGTGGATGAAACTCTTCCCACGTGTCTCGCCAGACGACGCTCTACGTGAGCGTGACAAGGCGTGGGTGATGGCAGCGTTGGCAGAGACTCACCACTTATGGGCGGACGTGGTGGCGATGCGGCTCAAGTGGAACGTCGAACGCTACGGCTCCAGTAAGCGCGGTTATCCGCGGCTCAAGACAGAGCAGGAGATCTACGACAGAGTCCTGGCATGCAGAGGCGTGCTGTCACCGCCGCAGCCTGGGAAGCCAGGGCTATGCCGAGCTCGATACGTGATGGCCGTGCAGACACTGACCGCGTGCGGCAGCGATAAGGCCGATGGTGCGGCCGTCAGCGAAGCGCACGCGACGACACCACGCCACATCGAAGCCAACGATTGGTTCGAGATCGCACAAGCACAGCGTGCTGCACTTGACGACATCATTATGTCTGACGACGTGATGGACACGGTGGTGCGTGACATGATCGCCGTTGCACAAGGGCCACTTTCCAGAAAGCCGAAGGGGGTGCCGATGAAACCAATACCGACGACAGAATTGGGAGTGCGATGGGCAACCGCGCTTGGCCGTGGCTCCACGAAGCGATGGAGAACGTTGCTCATCGACGGCGACATCCTCATCTACCAGACGGTGTGTGAGGCGATGGAGCAGCGGCAGAACGCTGACTACGAAGTGTATCAGCACATCGATCTCAAGAAGGTCTATGAGTCGATCTCGATGCGAATGGCAGAGATGCACGTCCAGCTTCGCGCACCTGACGCGATCGTGTGCCTCGGATCGAAGTCCAACTGGCGGAAGCGAGTGATGCCGGAGTACAAAGCCAATCGCGGTGCGGGGAAGCCGCTTGGGTACTTCCAGGCTGTCGCCTGGATGGAGGAGAACTTCGAGTGCATGACGATCCCGCATCTCGAAGCCGACGACCTGATGGGCATCTTGCAGACGACGCCGTATGACTCTGACCAGGAGACCGTCATCGTCAGTGAGGACAAGGACATGAAGACGGTGCCTGGTCTTCTATACAATCCGCGGCGACCGGCAGAAGGCGTGGTCACGATCACGCCTGCACAGGCGACGCGGTTCCATCTGATGCAGACGCTGATGGGCGATGGTGCGGACAACTACAAGGGCGTGCCGGGTGTTGGGCCAGTGAAGGCCGCGAAGATCCTCGACCAATTCCCAGCAGAGGATCGATGGCCTGCGGTGCTCGCTGCGTATGACAAAGCGAAGCTCACAGAAGCGGAAGCACTGATCACAGCGCAAATCGCTCACATCCTCCAGTATGATGACTACGATCAGGAAACCGGCAAGCTGCGTCTGTGGAGCCCAAAACCCATCGTCCAGGGTGCGTCCTAAGGTGCTGTCTTTCGTCTAAGGTAGGAACACCCACGTACGATTTCATAGTTGTCTGAAGCAGGAGATGCTCATGGCGAAGAAGAAGAGCAAGCCGGTGGCCGCGGCAGGTTTCAAGTTGCCGACTGGCAGACGAGATCCTGTCGCTGACCCGTGGGCATACGCTTACCTCATCACTGGCGAAAAGAAGATCGGCAAGACAAGCTTCGCCATCCAAGGCTGCGAAGAGTTCGTTCTCCAGTTCGATAAGCCGCAGATTGCATACTCGATTCGGGAGCAGTCCATCGAGTCGTGGAAGCAGTTCTTGACGGTGCTGAAGGCTCTCGAGAAGAAGGCCGCTGAGTGTGCAGAAGAGGACGACGACTTCCCGTACCAGCGCATCGTCATCGACGGCGCAGGTGAATGGTACTCGATGCTGCAGCGGAAAGTGTGCAAGGACTTCGCCATCGATCACCCGAGTGAAGCCGGCTTCGCCAGAGCGTGGCATGCCATTCGCGATGAGTTCACCGACGCTGTGAACCGCCTGATGCGACTCCAGATTACCGCGAATTGCGGGATGGTGTTCATCGCTCACTGCGTGTGGAAAGAGGTCAAGACCCGTGAAGGCCTCAAGGTCGAGAAGCTCGTACCAGAGCTCGCGGCTCGCTGTGAAGAGATTCTTGGCGGCAAGGTGGATGGCTGGTTCGTCTATGACTACATCGGTGACGAACGCGTGATGGTCATTATGGGCGACGATCGAACAGGAGCCGGCCATAGGATCGACGGCCACTTCGTAACGACGGATGGCAGACGCGCCCGTGAGATTGACATGGGCGGTGGGCCTAAGCAAGCGCTCACAAACTTCCTCGCAGCATTCCGTAACGAACAGACATACGAGACACACAAAGAGTTTCGCCAGGCCAGGCGCAGACGAAAGGAGGCCGCAAGGGCCAAGAAGAAGTAGCACTTTCACTCAACCCTTTCCCAACCGTTTGCCATGGCAAAGAGTACGCCAGTGGCGCTGAAGAACATCGCTTCAGCGTGGAAGAAGAAGAAAGACGAGGCCAAGAAAGGTGGTGACTTCATTCCCGTCGAAGATGGGATGTACGTCATGCAGCTCGCAAAGGCAGAGTTCGCCGATTACAACGACAAGCGGAAGTGCCGCACACAGTGGGTCGTGATCGAAGGCGACGAAGAGAAGGACCGCGGTCAGATCTGCAACAACTTCCGCGGCCTCGAGACCGAAGACCAACTCATGTGGCTCCAGAGAGAGCTGCTCGCAATGGGCGTCGACATCGATGAGCACGAAGTGGAAGACGAGGACGACATCCTCGCCATCTACAACGAGCTCATCGAAGCACGTCACTGCCAGAAGATTCAGGTGAAGACCAACAAAGAGGGTTACACCAACATGAATCTCAAGAAGCCCGCCGAGGTCGATGAGGACGAGACCTTCGATCCCGACGAGATCTTCAAGCAGGCAGCAAAGGCTTCGTCGTCGAGCGACGATGATGGTGACGACGACGATGACGACGACAAGGACAAGGACAACGACGAAGTGCTCGAAGAAGGCACTGCCGTTGCGTGGACGTCGAAGGGCGGCAAGGCGCTCTCCGGTGTCGTGCAAGGTCACGACGACGCCGGTGGTGTGCTCGTCAAGATCGACGGCAAGGAGAAGATCGTCACGAAGGATCGTGAGATCCTGACGGTCATCCTGTCGGAGAAGGATGCCGACGACGAGTCGGATGAGCCGGAGGCGCCAGCCGACGAGAGCCCGTACGCCTCGATGAAGAAGAAGGCGCTCAAGGCTCTCTGTGACGAACGCGACATCGTCGTGAAGCGTTCGGAGCAGAGCGACAAGGAGGCGCTCATCAGGCTTCTCACGGAAGCCGACGAGAAGGAAGTCGATGGCGGGGACGCCACCGAGATCGAGGAAGGTGACGCAGTCATCTGCACGATCAAGGGCAAAGAGTGCCCCGGTACCGTCAAGAGTGTCGACGAAAACGAGAAGACCGCGAAGGTCAAGCTCGATTCGGGCAAGACGAAGGTGGTGCCGTTCGCCGACATCGCTTTCGAAGTCGACGAAGACTAGGCCGATCCGAGACCACGGAGCCGGGGACACCACCCGGCTCCAGCCTCTCGCACCGTCCACACATGGCAATGCTCGCACCTATCACACTAGCGTCTGGGCTCAAGAAGGTTCTTGAACTTGAGGACGAGGTCTCGGCCAATCACGCGAAGAGCATGGTGCTCGCCGCGCCATTGGTCTTGCGTGCGTATGAGATTGCTGCGAACGTATATCGCTGCGGTGGATGCACCTCTGGGCAAGTGAAGGCGCTCGAGAAGGTGATCATCGGCTTGCAGGAGCTAATCGCGTGAAGCGGATTCTCGCCATCGACACCGAGACGACGGGACTGAACGTGTGGACGGGTGCTCGCCCGTTCGCAGTCAGTATGTGTTTCGACGATGGCTCAACGAAGTACTGGGAGTGGACTGTCAACCCAATGACACGGAAGCCACGTGTCAATCTTGCGGACCTTCGTGAGATCAAAGCCATCGTCCGTGATTCGCAGCTCAAGAGTAAGACGTTCTTCAATGCGCGGTTCGATATTCTGATGCTCGAAGCGGTCGGCGTCAACATACGCGGACGCATCGATGAGGTCTCGTGGATGGCGCGTGCGGTCGATAACGGAGAGTATGGGTACGCACTCAAGCCGTTGTCGGAGAAGTATGTCGATTTTCCGAAAGACGACCAGGCTGCTCTCCAGAGGGCAGTCATCAAGGCGCGTCGAGTTGCGAAGAAGCTTGGGTGGAAGATCGCAACGAAGGAATCACACGGCAGCAAACCATCGTATGCGGACTACTGGCTGCCTGAAACTCTGTGGCGACTCGAGCCTGAGCTTGCAGAAGAGAAGGAGATCCCGCGTGGACTGTGTGAGATCTACGCTGTGCAAGATGCAGAGCGAACGATCCTTCTTGATGCGTTTTACCGCATGGGGATGGATGAGCTCAATGTCCTTGACGTGTATGAAATGGAGATGCGACTCTGGTATGTCACGATGGCAATGGAGAAACGAGGTGTGGTCGTCGATGAAAAGCGGATGGAGATCGCCCGCCAAGATGCGCACGTGAAGCAGGCGGCCTCGACTGCGATCGTTCTCGAAGCGGTTGGCGATCCAGACTTCAACATGCGATCAAGTCCACAGCTTGCGAACTTCCTATTCAAGCCGAAGAACGCCGGTGGTCTTGGGCTCCCCATCACCGCGCGCACGAAGACTGGCCAACCGAAGACGGATGCTGAGACTCTCGAGAAGCACAAAGACCATCCGATCGTAATGCAAATTTTCGCTGCGAAAGCGAACAAGCTCGCATTGACAAACTTCTTCGACAAGTACCCGACACTCGCGGTAAGAGACGACGATGGCTTGCTCGTTCTTCACCCAGGATACCGGCAGTGGGGAACGAAAACCGGGCGATATTCATGCAGCGAACCGAACATCCACTCGATCAGTAACCCGGCGACCACAAGTTCGAAGATGGCAGAGCATGTCGTAGACATTCGGCAGATCTTCATACCACGACCGGGTCACGTGTGGTACTGCCCTGATTATGCGCAGCTCGAAGTCATCATCTTCGCGTGCATCTCAGGAGAGCGGTCGCTCATCGACGCCATCAAGCGTGGTGACGACATTCACTCAGCAACCACCGATCGGATCTGGGGTGGTCACGGGAATCCACGAGCGATCGAGGCGGCCAAGCTCCTTCTCAAGTGCGACGATGACGAAGCTATCGACGCACTCGACAGATTCGAGTGGAGCATCGTTGCGCTTGAGAACTCAACACCGATGAAGATCTTTCGTAAGCGTGCGAAGGCCGTCACTTTCACGAAGATCTTCGGTGGCGGTGCAGCTGCGGTGATGAAGTCGCTCGGTGTTCCGCACGCAGAGGCGGTGGCAGTGCTCCACGTGTATGACGATGCGTTTCCGAGCATGGCAAGTAAGATCATTGAGATCAGCGTTCGCGGCAAGCGTGAGGGCTTCATCACGAACTCGTGGGGTCGTCGTCTCGAAGTTGACCCGTGGAAGGCTTACACAGCCGTCAATCACTGGGTCCAGAGCGACGCGGCTGACCTCATGAAGCACGGGATGTTGAAGTGCGCGGAATATCTGACGCGCAATCGCATCGACGCACAGATCGTAATGACCATTCACGATGAGCTCGTGTTCGAGTTCAGGAAGGGCGCCAACACAAAGAAAGTCTTGAAGAAGCTGTGCTGGTTGATGGCTGATCACGGTGACATTTACGAAGTGGCGACACCAGTTGACATCGATCGTGTGGACGTACGTTGGAGCGAGAAGAGGAAGATCACGCTGTGATAGAGTACAAATCGCTCCCCACCAACATCAAGACGTTCGCATGCCACGGCGTTGATTCGCTGGAAGACGGCGGTGATGGCAACTGGGGCGGTGACTGTCCGTTCTGCGGCAAGGAGCTTCACTTCTTCATGAACGCGGATACTGGCAAGTGGGACTGCAAGGTGTGCGGCAAAGTTGGTAACATCATCACGTTCCTCGGAGCGATCGCTGCTGAGCGGCACACGGACACCACACGCGGTAAGTGGCGAAGGCTGTCGCAAGACCGTGGCATTCCTGTCCGCATACTCATGAAGCGGAAACTTGGATGGGACTCCACTAACAAGTGCTGGCTCATTCCGTGTCACTCCGAAAGCGGCACAGTCCGTGACATCCGGCGGTGGTCGAAGAAGGGGATGAAGACGACGGCCGGCTGCAAGACGCAGCTGTTCGGCGCGGACCAACTTGCCGTTGCGAAACGCGGTGCACGGGTGTGGCTGTGTGAAGGAGAGTGGGACGCGATGGCGATGGATTGGCTCCTGGCGGAGAGAGGACTCAAGGACGATGTCGTCGTGGCCGTGCCAGGCGCCACCATCTTCAAGAAGGACTGGGTGAAGATGTTCGCCGGTCTCGACGTGATGACGCTCTACGATGCAGATGAAGCTGGCGACAAAGGAATGGAGATCGTTCAGCGTCGGCTCGGAGGTGTCACCCGCAATCTGTGGTTCGTCAATTGGTCGGAGACGATCAAGAGCGGGTACGATCTTCGCGACTTCATGCAAGATCACTTCGACTCAGACGACGAAGATGACACCACTCTCGAGAAATTGCTGGGCCTGTTTGAGAGCCGCACTCGTCGTGACGTCACTAGCTCCGGTGACGCAGGTGAAGAGCCGCAAGAAGACATCGATCCCATCGAGCTCGATGAGTTACTCGCCACGTTCGAAGAGCATCTCGAAATGCGTGCCGACCTCGTGATCGCACTGAAAGTCATCCTCGCTGTGTGTCTATCGAACGACATCAAAGGCGACCCACTATGGGTGTATGTCGTCGGCCCACCGGGCTCTGGTAAGACGATGCTGCTATCCGCTCTCCAGAAGAGCGCACGTACCATTTTCAGATCGACACTGACGGCTCACGGGCTTGTGAGTGGATGGCGCGGAGACGGTGAAGACCCAAGCCTCATCCCGAAACTCATCGGCAAGACGTTCGTTGCGAAGGACTTCACCGAGGTCCTCGACATGCCGATCAACGCTCAAGAGGAGATCTTTTCGACTCTCCGTGGTGCATACGACGGGAGTGTCCAGAAGCAGTTCGGCAACGGTGTGATGCGTGAGTACTATGGCCACTTCAGCTTCTTGGCGGGAGTCACGAACACGATCCATGGTCATCGCAAGGCGCACCTCGGAGAGCGGTTCCTGAAGGTGCTCATCAAGCAGCCGAGTCGCGCACAGGCAACTGCGGTTACGAACGCCGCGCTTGGCAGCATCGGCCGTGAACACGTGATGGAGGACGCGCTTCAGGATGCGACACGTCGGTACCTCGCGAGGCGTGCGGACATCGATTCACTGCCACGATTTTCGAAGCATCATCTCGCTCGCATCAATGCGCTCGTGCAGCTGATCGCGACGATGCGATCGCAAGTCGAACGGGACTGGCACGGTGGTGAGCTTCTCTACAAGCCGGAGCCCGAAGCCGGTAACCGCCTGGCTAAGCAGCTCGGCAAACTCGCGATGATGGTGGGCTTCGTAAATGGCGATGAGGATGAAATCAGCGACGACACGTATGCCGTTATGGAGCGAGTCGCGTTCGACACTGGCTACGGTTTCAACCTTGACATCGTAGACGCCGTCATGACGCTTGGAGGTCGGGCCACGAAGTCGGAGGTCGTGCAGCACACTGAACTTCCGGCCTCGACTCTGGCCAGGAGGTTCGAGGACCTTGTGATGCTGAAGGTTCTCAAGCACGACGGCGAACAGAAGGGTGAAAAGCCCGGTCGTCCAGCGAAGGTTTACGCGGTGTCGAAAGACATCGCCACTCTATGGAACAAAGCTAAGGGGGTGGAAGATGTCAGACACCGTCGCAATGGTTCGCGAGTTTCATCGGCACGTGGGCGCACCGGTGGACATCGTCCTCGCTCATGACCACAGCAAGAGTGACATCGCGGAGAACTCTACCTCAGCCGCGCTTTTGATATTCGCGGGCGAACTCCGCAGCATGTACGATCGCGCGCATGAAGGCTACTTTCTTAGTGACCTTGACCCGCGCTTTCTTCGGGCGAAGATGTTCTTCGAAGAGGTTGCCGAACTCGTCGAGGGACTTGCGAACCGCGACCCGCTTCTCGTTCTCGACGCCATCGCCGACATCCAGTACATCACGGCTGGAACGGCTGTCACGTTCGACCTCCCGCTCGAGAAAGCGTTTGACGAAGTCCATCGATCGAACATGACGAAGGACGGGCCTTCAGCAGCGACTCATTCGAACGGTCGCGGCAAAGGTGCGGGCTACAAACCGCCGAAGCTCATGGACATTCTCATGCATCACTACCACGCGATCCACATCGAGATCGCAGGTGTCAAGCACACGTGCTCGTGCAGGTATCGCGACGATGACGTGTGTAAGGACGCAAACTTGTCAACTCGCGAAGCGTTCAGACGAGTGACCGGGCTTGAGTTCGATGAGAGCAAGATCGTCAATCGCGATGATCGCGGTGACTGCGTCTTCATCGAGTTCGACGACCACATCGTCGAAGAGTCGTACGACGGCGTGGCCATCTACCGCAAGCTTCCACCAGACCCAGGAGCAAAGAAATGAGAGACCTCACCGCCATCGGGGCGTACATCTTCGCGGGCGGTTTCACCGTCGGTGTGCGGGAGTACTTCGATGTGCTGTGTCACTTCGAGGAGGGCAGCTACGGCGTCGCCACTGTGAAGCGAAACCTTGGTCTCGACGTTCACGAAGTTCTTGCAGATTGGCCACGCGATGAGTATGCCGGAGTGGACCTCATCTATGCCAACCCACCATGTGCGGCGTGGAGTTCGATGAACATCAGCTTCTACGGCGGCAACGATTGGCGTGATCACCCGGCACTCCCGTGCCACGCGAACGTTCACAAGCTCCTGGAGAGGATGAGGCCGACCATCCTCATCACCGAGTCCGTTCGTGGTCAGTACACGAAGGGTCGGCCGCTCATCGATGAGATCTCGGCGAACGCCGCGAAGCTTGGATATTCATCGTACTATGTGCTGGTCAGTGGTGACAACCACGGCGTGCCGCAGCGGCGCAAGCGGTTCTTCCTCGTATTGACCCGCGTGAAGCTCCAGTGGGAACCGAGCAGAGTGCCGATCGTAACCGCCGGCGAGATCCTTCGCCAGGAGTTCGCCGAGCAGCACTGCTACGAACCCAAAGAGACGTCGCATTCGCGGATGTGGTGGTGTCTTGTGCCTGGTCTCGAGCCTGGAAAGCGACTCGCAGCTGCGTTCACGGAGGCTTACCCAAAGTATGTGGACTGGTACGCAAGGCGTGGTAAGCCAGTGAAAGGTCGGCCGTCGTTCCAGTGCGCTCGCATCGATCCAGACGGGCTGTGCCCGACCATCACTGGCGGATGCAATGCGATTCACCCGTGGGAGGATCGTTACATCTCAGTCGAAGAGTCCGCGGCACTGTGCGGGTACCCGCTCAACTATGTCTTCGAGGGTCGGCTTGCGGTTCAGTACGCGCAGATCGGACAAGCCGTCTGCCCACCCACGGGCGAGTACGCGGCGATGGTCGCCGCGAAGGGCATCCACAGAGGGATGCTCATCAACAGGTCGTTCACCCAGGAGCTCGAGGTCTTCCGTGACCGGGTGAAGTTCGAACAGAAGGAGATGATCACATGACGTGGCACAAGAATGAGTATGAGAACATCGACTCCATGTGGCGTGGAATCATCCGTGACTGCCTTACGGATGGCGTGCCGCTCGACAGTCGTGAAGGACCGACGATGGAAGTCATCGGTTGGTCAGGACGACTCCGAGTCCCAAGCAGGAACGTGCTGTTCAGCCGTACACGGCGGTTCTCTCCGATCTATGCGGCAGCCGAACTGCTGTGGTACATGTCGCTGTCTAATCGGCTTCAGGACATCGCGCCGTACGCACCGCAGTGGAAGAAATACGCAGAGAGCGATGATGTCTATGGCGCGTACGGTGGTCGGCTTCGTAACCTGCCTGGATGGGTAGGTGAAAGCGGTGCAGACGCCTTCGACCCGCTGTGTAACTGGTGGTCACAGCTCGACGCGGTCATCGAGCTCCTCCGTGAGAAGCCGAACACACGCCAAGCGATCGTCACGCTATGGGACTCCGGCGACCTCCCACATGCGGTGGACGGAGATAAGGGCAGCATCCCATGCACGCTCACGTGGCAATTCATTCAGCGCAACGGCGTCCTCCACATGATCGTGAACATGCGGTCGAACGACGTTTGGTTCGGCGTCCCATACGACATCTTCGCGTTCACGTCTGTCCAGCAACTCCTGGCGCTGGAGCTTGGATGCGGTGTCGGGACGTACACGCACCACGTCGGCTCGATGCACATCTATTCACAGCACGTGGACGCGTGCAAGGCCGCGCTCGAAGAGAAGTCTTACCCAACACTTGCGCTTCGTCACGATCACGAGCCTCTTTCATACGCACGCAAGACGTTCTCAATCGCGTGCCAGGAGTACGCTATGAACGAGCGATCGATGGGGAAGATGAAGCACATCGTTGAGTTCAATGACCTTGCTCGTGTGGCCAGTAATCTCCCTCGGAGTCTTCTTCGTGACTGTCTCTATCTCTGCATCGACCACAGATGTCCAACCTTCGATTCGAACGCGTGGCTGACGTCGAACCGTCTTCGCCATTCACTCGAGCTGTTCCGTGAACCAAGGAGTAAGTGATGCTCATCGTCGAAGGACCAGATCTCGTCGGTAAGACGACTCTCTGTAACGCACTCGTTCTCGAGATCCTCAAGATCACGAAGGAAGTTGATCGATCAATCGAGTGCCACGTCGACCATTTCACATCGGCTGACTCGAAGCTCACGCCACTCGACTACGACATGCGATTCATGCCGTGGACGGTCAGCGATCGTGGTCACGTCGGTGAGTTCGTTTACGGCACCGTGTGCCGCGACGGTGAATGTCATCTCCCGCCCAACAAGATGCGCATCGTCGAAGGGGCGATGCTTGCGGCCGGTGGTCTCCTGGTGGTGGTTCACGCTTCGTCGGAAGCGTACGAGTATCTACTTGCGGAGCATCACAGCCGCGGTGAGGAGTTCAACATCGAGCAGCTCCGCGAAGTCAACGCGTGGTACGCCCGGATCGCCCGACGTGAGGTCACCGTTCCAAGCATCTTGCCAGACTTCACGTATTGCGTGGTGACCACTCACGAAGGGAAGCGGGTCACGTTCCCAACCGTCAATCGTGATTGGGTGAGTACGATCGCCAGCAGGTACGTCGCGCTCCAGTATTCACTCACGAATGGAGGGCCGGATTGACCTTCGACCGCGCTCCAGGAATCGCGATGTTCAGCTGCGAGAGAGACGGCTGCATCAACACATTTCCAGCTACGCTAGCGGGGATCATCAACCTCGAAGACGAGGCGATCGCCGCTGGTCATAACGTCATCATGTGTCCGCAATGCCGAGCCACGTGCTCGGAGGAAGGTTCGTCATGAGGTGTCAAGGCGTCGTGAAGTGGTTCGACGACAAGAAGGGCTACGGCTTCATCGATCATCCGGACGGTGATGTCTTCGTCCACTACTTTGTCATCAGTGAGGATGGCTACCGCTCTCTCGTTGAGGGTCAGGAAGTCGACTATGAGCTATCACGCGGAGAGAAAGGTCTCTCTGCGCGTGACGTTCACAAGATCACAAAGGAAGATGAAGGAGAGAAGCAATGAACCCGCTCAAGCTGACACGTGAAGAGAAAGCTGACATCGCAACCGCCAGAGCCCGTGGTCATGCGATCGTGAATGGAGTGCTCATCGATCCACGCCACTTCGTCGAAGATCTGCGCGATCCGGCTACGACACCGGGCGACTTCATATTGCAGGCGAGCGACCCGTGTGCGTGGCCCGCGCTCTTGGCATATGCGGACGCACTCGACGAAACCGCGTTTGCCAATGCGCATGTGATGGCAGCAGATCTTCGTGAGGTCGTACGCATCGAGCAGGATGTGCGTGAAGGCATCTGTCCATCATGTGCACATGCGCGCGGCTCCACAACTCACTGCCGTGATCCGCGCGGATGCGGATCGTTCGCGAGATTCGCCGCGGCAGCGAAGCGAGAATACTGGTGGGAGTACGTGGCGACGTCGAAGAGCGGCAAGATCATTCAGGACACGATGAGTGCGCCGTCGTGGATCGATGTCTGCCAGCGACTCAGACAGGACGGAATCACGCCTGTCGCTATCTCGGCCCGTCCTGCTGAAGCAACTCCCAGGTCAAACACGGGTAGTCAGTCCCGTAAATGATTGCGGCTCCTTAGAAGCCATCCTAGGCGGTGTGTCCTATGGGGTTTCTCGGTGAACTGACACCCTCTGGTGATTTTCTCGAGTTTTCGTTGTACTTCTCTCCAGATCGGGATACAGTTAGGGCGTAAGGGAAACCGCCAACCACCGATCACCGAGGACACTGCCATGATCATCATGACCAGCACCAACGACGAGAGCATCCAGTCGGCCCAGCGCGAAGTGAAAGGCCTCCTCGCCGAACACGCCAAGCACGTTCTGACTGCGAAGTACGCCATCTTCTCCGACGTTGCCCGCCGTAACGCACTCACCGAGATGGAGACCGTCCGCGCCATCATCGACACCTGCCTCGACGAGCTCCACGAGGCCCTCGAGATTCGCTGCGACAACGACGGCGTCCACCCCGATCCCCGCTAGCTCTCCCGCTTCCATTCACTCCCTCACCAGGAGATCGTTATGCTCGTCGCCACGTATCCAACCAAGAAGGCTCTTAAAGAGGCGAAGGGTCAGCCGCTTCGCTTCGAAGAGACGTCGATGTTCGGTTCTGAGTTCAAGTCGGACGGCACCTTCTGTGTGGTCGGTCCCGCAGCTTACAAGCGGAACTGGTACGCCACCATCACGATGAAAGACGGCCTCATCGCGAAGGTTGAGTAACCTTCGCCGCTTCCTCGGGCGGCTTAGTCGCGCGGCCAGGCCCGGTCCCGCGCGAGGTGAAAAGCGGAGAGCACGTGCTCTCAGGCAGATCGGGCACGCGATGCGGGCGCGCGATTTCGCCCTCACCTCCTTCACCAGGAGATTGGCATGACACGTGAACAGCGGGATGAACTAACCAGTGAAGAGGCGATCAAGCTGATCAAGGGTTTCGAGACGCAGTGCTATCGCTATGCGCACAGTGATCGTGCCGTCAATCGGAATTGGGTCGCAGCATGGAAGCGGCTGTTCACGGAGTTGACGGGCATCCCACCAACGGATTCGGACTTCGAGAGCGCTGATTTGCCGGAGACGCCGAAGTTTGCTCCACTTCGCAAGGTCATCTTCGCGCCGCACTGCGATCCACCCATCGACGGCTTTGACCTCGAACTCGAGTGTGGGCACAGCGAGCGACGTTACAACGTGGGGCGCAGCCAGATTCCCAAGCGCGTGCGCTGTCAGAAATGCATTTAGTATCCCCTCATTTCCCTCACCAGGAGATCATCATGCCAAGGATCGACGACTCATTCAATCCATACGTCTCACGCACAGAGCGTGAGAGGCAAGAGCACGCGAAAGCCGAGGTGCGTAAGCAGCAGAGAATCGAACGTAAGCGGCAAGAGGCTGAGCTTCAGCACGCTCGATTTCAGAAGAACGCTCGTCGTCGCTCGAAGAAGCTGGTCGTCAAGCTTCGCGCGATGACGGGCCGCACCAACTTCGACGACATCATCCGTCTCGTTCGCATGCTCGATGTGATTGCCGAAGACTACGACCTCGGCGACGTGTGGTAGACGAACGAACGATCGAAGACACCTGTCCAGTCTGTGGCCACCGTCTGGAGGCGGTGTCCTGTAAGTCGGTGTGTCCCGTGTGCCATCACGTCGTTCTGACGTGTTCGGAGTAGTTCCTCCCTCATCTTCTAAGCCTCCCACGCGCGCAATGAAACCGGATACCCACACATCCAAATGCGAGGTCTGCGGCGTGCCCGTCCATTACGCTCGGGCGGTGTGCAGTGACTGTGGCTTCTCGTACTGGATGCGCCAGCTCGGGTTTGCCGACGACCGTTCGGTCGCCGACCGAACCGCCAAGAAAAAACCGCGAGGTAGGCCAACCACCAGACGGAGTGAATGATGGCGACGATTCGTGACCACGACCTCAAGATCCTCACGCTCGCACCTGCATTCTGTGATGCGCTCTGTTCACGACACTGCCTTCACACAGTAGAGTTGCCAGCCGATCGCGGTGTCAAGCCGATGACGCTTTACCAGCGTGACCCGTATGGCGCAGGCGAATCGCTCCATTGCATCAGCGTCCTCGCTCTGATCAATGACACAGCGCAGTCTGTCGTGTGGCAGACTCGCCCGACCGTGAGCGCGCGATGCATCGTCTCCGGCGGCCCGTGGCAGATCGTATCAGCATGTGATGAGTCCGTCGTTGCCGACGGACCAACTCAAACCCAGGCGTGGCTGAATGCCGTCGCCGCAACTGCGAAAGAAAGACGATGAGCACCGTACACTCACCAGAACTCGACGCTCTCCTGGAGAAGAAGATCTCCGTCCTCGACGATGGCTATGTCATCCCGATCGACTACATGGGCGACGATTCTTCGATCGTGCGAGCAGCCCGTGTGTCGTATGGCGTCGGCACGAAGCGGTTCCGTGAAGATCGTGCGCTCATCCGCTTCTTGATGCGGCACCGTCACACGACGCCGTTCGAGATGTGCACGATCATGTTCCACCTCCGCATCCCGATGGATTGCTGGCGGCAGATGGTTCGGCACCGGACAGCTAGCATCAACGAGTACAGCACGCGGTATTCCGTAGCGATCGACTCGATGGCGAAGACCGATCCGGCTGAATGGCGGTCACAGTCGAAGACGAACAAACAAGGCAGTGCTGAGCCTATCACCGCGTGGCCAGGGCCGGTCGCCCCTGCCGCCGTCAGCCTTCCCGACGTCAAGGTTGGCGCCGACGGCTATCTGCAGCCTCCGGGCGAGTACCTCACGGCGCGCGAGGCGCAGCTTCACGCGCTCGCGCTCGAAGTATACGAAGAACGACTCGCCTTCGATGTCGCGAAAGAGCAGGCACGGAAAGACCTGCCGCTCTCGAACTACACCGAAGTCTATTGGAAGATGGACCTCCACAACCTCTTCCATTTCCTCGGCCTGCGGATGGACGCGCACGCACAACTCGAGATCCGCTCGTACGCCAACGCCATCGCCGAGATCGTGAAGGTGTGGGTGCCCGATGCGTGGTCGGCATTCGAAGATTACCGTCTCAACGCAATGCACCTCACCGCGCTCGACATCCGGATGCTTCGGGGAATGCGGCTCCTCGATCCCAAACAGATCGACGAAGCCGCCGAAGAGCTCGGCTGGAAAGGCGAGAAGAATCGCGAACGCGACGAGTTTTCGGCCAAGGCAGCGCGCCTTGGCATTGTTTGGCCTAGCAAATCCAGAGGCGCATAGGCCATGAGCATCACGCACAAACACATCACGTATGTCGGTGACTTGATCGCGGACAGAGGTGAGTGGATCGAGCTCTTGCTGACTCGCGACTGCGGCGAAGCGAAGTGGGGCGACCACGTTCATCTCCGTCTTCGCTTCTGTGTCATCGCATAGCCAGCCCATCCCACCCCCTCACCAGGAGTCCGATCATGAGTGCGAAGCAACAAGAAGCCATCGCCGCTAAGTGCGACGAAATCAAAGCGATGCTGCTGAAGAAGAACGAGGCTTACGGCGACTCAGTCTTCCAGACTGAGCGCACGTTTTCCGACATCGAAGATCCACTCACGCTGATCAAGGTGCGGATGGATGACAAGCTGTTCCGCATCAAGGCCGCGCGAGGTGGCTTCGTCAACAACGAAGATCCGTACCTCGACCTCATCGGGTACCTCATCCTGTACCTCGTGGTGGGCGATCAGCTGGAAGAGGAAGCGAAGAAAAGCGAAGAGCCGTCTGACACATGCCCAGGCTGTGAGAAGCTCGTCGAAGTCGGCAAGGCTGGCGTGCGATCGACGCTCCACAAGCATGCGTTCTGGCACAACGACTGCCACACCAAGATGATGAGCGAAGAACGAAAGAAGTTCCCTCTCTAACCTTCACCGCTCCCCCCTCATCCTCCTTCATTTCCAGGAGACAGTGATGACGACGAACAAGATCCTCAGGCTCACTCCGCACTACGACCGCATCGTCGAGTTCATGAAGCTCGCGAAGCAAGATGTGCCGGCTGGACCGCCATTCATTCCTGCCGAGAAGGTGCGCCTCTTGCGAGCGGTGCTGATCAACGAAGAGGCAAAAGAGACCATCCGCGGTCTCGGTTGCTATGTCGTGCCGGGCACCGGAGAGGTCGCGCTCAGCCTCACCGAAGAGCCTGACCTCACTGAGATCGTCGATGGCTGCGCCGACATTTCTGTCGTCACGATGGGCACGCTCATCGCGTGTGGCGTACCCGATGTCGCACTCCTGGAGATGGTGGACGCGAACAACCTTGCGAAGTTTGGTCCCGGCTCTCTCATCCGCGAAGATGGGAAACTCATCAAGCCAGCCGGCCATACGCCTCCCGACATCGCCGGCTTCCTCGAGGAACTCGGCTGGACGCCGCCGATCGACTAAGGGTACGAAGTACCCTAACTCTTTCACGGGAGGACGAACGATGCTCAGCGATAAGAGACTAGCGGAGCTGAAAGTGGCGCCGCATCTGTCTACGATGGATGATGCACTGACACTGATCAGCATGATCGAAGACGAGCGTCTCGCAAGGAATATCGTCGAAGGAGAGAAGCGTGACTTCATCGCAAAAGCCGAAGTCATGCTGAAGGAGAGCAGCATCGAGATCGAGAAGCTCAAGCTTGCGAACACGATCGACCCCTTCATGATGGAGCTGCAGAAGAAGGAGGTCGAACGACAGGGTGCTGAGATCGAGAAGCTGAAAGGCAGCAGTGGGAGAGCGTTACTCTCGATCGCCAACACGCTCAAGACAATGGATGACCGAGACATGTATGGCGATGCCGAGGACGAGGTTCGTGAAAACCTCGACGCGGCGATCGCGCATCTCAAGGAGTGAGCATGAGCAATTACATCATCATCACGACCATCCACGGGGTCACGGATGCAGTAAAGGCGTGGGCTGCGTTCGATGACTGGCATGTGGTCCTCGTCGGCGACCGCAAGACGCCACTGATGGTGCGTCATCCACATCCCAACGTCACGTACCTCTCTATGGCAGCGCAGGTCGATCTTGGGTTCCAGTGCGAGCCCCTTCTCCCGCTCGATCATTACGCTCGCAAGAACATCGGCTACCTCTTTGCGATGCGAGAAGGCGCAACCCGCATCGTCGACACAGACGATGACAACACGCCGTATGTCGCGTGGCCCATAAGCGTGCCATCACAGTCGGAGGTCTTCGCGCAGCTCGTAACGGGTGCGAAGTTCTTCAACGCATACTCCTGGTTCACGGATGAATTCGTCTGGCCGCGTGGGTTCCCACTGACAGAAATCGCTGACCCATCGGCAGTGAACTACTCCCGCGGGGACACGAAGAACGTCGCCATCTTTCAAGGACTCGCCGACGGCGACCCAGATGTGGATGCGATCTGGCGGCTCCTCTTTCCGCGATCGTTCAGCTTCCACTGGCGTCAGCCGATCGTGTTGGGGATGGGAGTGTACTGCCCGTTCAATTCCCAGAACACGCTCTTCGAGAAGGAGGCTCTCCCGCTCCTATATCTCCCGATAAGCGTCACGTTCCGCTTCACCGACATCTTGCGTGGGTACATCGCTCAGCGCACTCTCTGGGCGATGGGCAAGCGTCTTGCGTTCTGCAGCGCGTCGGTGTTCCAGGATCGTAACGAACACGATCTGATGGAGGACTTCAAGGATGAGATCCCGTGCTACACGCAGGTAGAAGATGTGGTGGGAATCCTCGACAGTACCCCACTGACGGGTGAATCGCTCCTGGACCTGACGACGCTGTATCGTGCTGTGGGTGGAGCGGGGATCGTTGAAGCCAAGGAACTCGAGTGTCTGGATGCGTGGGCGGTCGATGTTTCCAAGCTGACGAAGGAGTGAGTCATGGCATGTAAGACGTGTAGCCCAGTTCAGTGCGTCGTCTGTAAGCGACGCAAGAAGCCCATCGGACGTGACGCTTCAGGCCAGGAGAATTTCTGCACTTCCTGGGTTTGCACTGCCTACATTAGCGACCCGTACCCGAGTTCGTATTGGCCGGACGATCCTGATTGTCCAGACTGCCACGGAGTAAGCTGATGAGTCAGAAGCCCATCGTCACGATGACCCACGGAGTCGTGCGGATGAACCGCCGACCGTACAGTGCGCACAGCTATCAGCTTATCGTCGAAGCACTCGATGGATGGCCCGGTGCGCCCTGCGACCGTCACCGGCGTCGTTCAGGCCGAGGGACACGCACGGCCCGCGCTTCGATCCCCGGCTTCTGGGCCGCACCGCTCTTGCCCGAAGATCCCGAATGGCCTACGCCAACATGGTGGAACGAATCGCCCAGCGACGAGGCTGCATCCGCGCAAAACCTCATGAATCTGTTACCACGGAGAGCAGCTGTTCTGTGCGCAGCCATCGCAGCAGAAGCCGCGCTTGAGGTGGCACTCGAAGCTGAGTCCGGCTGCCTCCCTGGGGCATCGCCGGGTTGGGACCTCGAAGATGCGTGGTGTGCGCTTGCGCTAGTCAGGCGGTGGCTATCCAGACGCGATGGCTCACCGTCTGACCCGTATCTGATGTCACTCGCGGCGCGTGCGGCTGACGATGCGGGTGGACCGCTGACAGGACAGCGCATGCCACAGGAACACGCATCCTCTGCCTGTGCGGCTGCCGTAAACGTATGCATCGCTAGGCCATATGCGATGGCACATAACGCTGCAATGGCGTCGGCCGAAGCTAGGCAGGCGTGGTCGTGTCCGCTTGGCTGGTGGCGGAGGTGGTGGTCCGAATGCCGACGCGCGCTTTCGTTCTGCGATGCATGGCAAGCGCGGGCCGAGTTCGAAGTCGCTCCACCGTCATGGGCGCTCGAGTATATCGAAGTCGTCGATGGCATGGGAGGGCCCAGGCACAGACAGCTGGCTTACGCCTGACGATGGCGATGACCACACGATGCCTGAATCGGACATCGCTCGGTCGATGACCATGCCAGTGCTGTCGATTCGCGGAGAGTAAATCACCCACTCACTTGGAGAAGCTCCATGACAGTGACAATGACAGACATCGACGGCACCGAAATCATCGTGCGGCCTGCACTGCTTGCGTCGCTCGAGGCCAGGTACTGGGTGACCCGCGACCCACGGTCGTACCAGTGGAAGCTTGGCGATGAGATCATCGGCGACGACTTAGCGCGTGTCTTGCTGATTGCCGTTGTCGAAAGTGACGTGCGAGAAGACCACCCGCGAGCGGGGATGTTCCCGACGATCATACCCAACGAACTCAAGTTCACGATCACGTCGTTGCACGTTCGCGGCCGCGGCCTCCTCGGCTTTCCCTGGAAGCCCACGCCACTCCAGACATGGATGACCGCGGCAAGGCTCATTGTCGAAGAGAAGCAGAAGACTGACGGCGTGTTCGTGTAAGCTCGCGCCACCGATCACCCCCTCACCAGGAGAACACGATGACGGATGGACCAATGATGCGCGTCGCTCGTGGACTCCCGCCGTACCCTGAAAAGGAGCCAGCCATGACAGAGCCAGTGTATATCGTCTTCGACGGCATGCCGGGGCCGAATGGGTGCCAGTTCGTCGAGGTCGAGAACGAGAAAGGGAGCAGCGTCGGCCTCGTCGACAGAGTCAGCTGGGGAGATCACCCACACAGCCATGGCCTCACACGGCTCGGGCCGTTCGTGTCGGCATCCGCGCTTAGAGGGACCGAGCACGAGCGTGACCACGCAATCGCACGACTCGTAGACCAGGACGCGGTGCGTGACCTGCTTCTCAAGGCAAGTAAGCTGCTGAAAGGCAGCAACTCACTAGCCGAGAAACGCGTCAACGATGCGTACTACATGGTTGCTGGGACGAGGGGCACTGAGCCGTGCGGTGTGTGCAGTGGGACTGGTAGATTCCAACCTCGGCGTGACAGACACAGCGTGCTGACACTGAGCCCAGCCCGGTGCCCTGATTGCGATGGCACAGGTCGTGGCCCAATCGCGAAGCCGATGCTGTCACTTGAAAACGAGGAGCTTAGAGCGAAGCACGCAGCGATTCACGGCGAACTGAACGACGCCGAAGCGCTCGTGATGACTCGCGACGGTGAGATCGAGAAGCTGAAGGCCGAGCTCAAGCGAGCCGCGCATAACCTGAACGATGTCGTATGGCGCAACGCGAAATCGAACGAGGTCGCACAGATGTGCGAAGCGGCGCTCAAAGAATCGGCAGTGCAGGCCAATGAAGATAAGCGTTTTGGGCAGCCGCACTACGGCCACCCGACGACCGGCGCTGTTCCGTACACGACGGAGAAAGACTCGGTCGAAAAGCTACGAAAGGCATTCGGTCTGAGTCCGGAGAGTGAATCGACGGCGTGGTTCTTCGTTCGTGAGCTTCGGATGGCAATGCGGGAGATTATCCATCACGTCACGAAGAACACCCGGCCGATGTTCGGCAAAGTTCATACTATCGCCGTGGACGCGATCGCGGCGACCGACCCAGGGGAGGGTGATGAGTCGGCAGTAGAGAGGTGTGCAGCCCTGGACAGCGTGCGCAAAGCGATGCAGTTGGCCGCCACGAAATTACTGAAGGCGTGCATCAATCCGAAGACCACGATGGAGCTACTGGCGAGGAATCAGGGCGAAGTCGTGGCGTTAGACGCGATGATCCGCTGTCTGGAGATGCACCCACAATAGGGTCGAGAGACGGTTTATGCCACCTCCGATGGTGGAGATTGTGGAGAGTGGGTGTCCGGGTGTGGAACGAGAGGAGCCACTTGCAGGGCCGGGTGGAGGTAAGTGGCACACTGGGTGGAACCCTGGATGGACTCTCGCGGGCGTACTGTCGTCTTCTAAGTGGCATCAGGGGTTTCACCCAGTACTGGTACAGGGAATATAGTACATTATGACAGAAATCAGAGCTAGGAGAGGGGGAAAGTAAGGGCTAAAGGCAGGTCTAGTATACTCTACCCTACCCTGGGTGGGTATAACGAAACGAGCCACGTGTGGGGCAGTGTGGCATAACGCGGAAAGTCCTGTACATTCGGAGTCGCATGTGGTATAGACCAGGTAGGTCGGGGTGGGAAGGCGGCGG
>SDBU01000725.1_pt1 | contig 46979 bp, 83 predicted proteins | sample 2277071 | NCBI WGS metagenome assembly SDBU01 (sample SAMN10397929, study PRJNA504765) | marine sediment metagenome | isolation source: marine sediment core GS08_GC12, 126 cmbsf | place: Arctic Ocean: Gakkel Ridge, Loki's castle | collected 2008
TGTTGTCGTCCTTCGCGGATTCACCCGGCGCCTTGCCGGGCGTTGCCGGTGTCTTGGCACCCGGAGCTCCTGCCGCCACCGTCTTTTTCTCCGGCTCCGCGCCTTGCGTTTTCTTGTCCTTGTTCTTTTTCATGCTTCCCTCCCCTTGTTACTGCCGCGCCAAGCCGCACCACGCGGCTTACAAGCGCAACAAATGACTATCTACTACCCATTGACATGATGGGTTTTGTTTTCCACTCAACGCCGGGGATTGCCTGTTTTCCTTTAGTCGCTTGGCCCACTTTGTCAATCGCGGCTTGATCTTTAACTTTGTATGGATCCGGGAGCGCCGCAAAATTCTTGACCTCTCCGTAATACTTAAGACGCCGGGACGTGCCCTTGCTCCTGTTCACCGCGGGCGGCAAGATGGGCGCCGGGGCCGCTTCTACTTGTCCGGCGTCATATCGGAGATCTTCCGCGGCTTCCGTGTTGCCTTTGCTTTCCTGCGTCACCGCTTTTTTCTCAAGCTTCTTGCGTTCTTTCTCCGCGTCCTTCAAAACAATGTCGGCAAGGCGCTTTTCCTCCACCACGCGCTCCGCTTCCTTTTTGTCCTCATACTCAATGCACGCGGTTTTCAACTGTCCTTCCATGTCTGTTAAACGCTCCGCCACGGGACGGAATAAATCCATGACGCTTTGCTTTGCCTTATCAAGCGGCACGGTGATTTCCTTGCGGCGTTCTTCAAGGTCTTTGGCCTTTCCCTTGACTTCCTTCCCGGCCGCAACTGCCGCATCATATGTTTCTTGATCGGTGATTTCCACCTTGACCGTTCTTAAGTAATTGAGCGCGGCCGTTGTTGCCGCTGTAATATCCTTGTGCTCAACCGTCGTAGTTATGTTTCCATTAGCGTGATCCATTCTAATTGCTCCTTTGTAAGTTTGTTGTGTGCTCTCCACCGGGCCACTTGTAAGCACGCGATAAATACGGCTTCATCATGGGGATTATCATACCAAAAGAGATTGGGGATCCCTTCGGTAAGCTGTACGCATAAGCGCTTCCGGATCTTCTTGCGCTTTTCTTCCTCATGGTATGCGTATGTGTATCCGCCCGTTTGCAAGGACACGGCCGGGAGCACTATCGTTGAAGTCTTAAGGTCAATCAATGTGCGGACACCATTTACGATTCCCACTCTGTCAAGGTGCCCACGGAATTTCCACCGTTCCGATACAACCTCCCTTTCTATGTCCTCAATAACCACGGCAAAGTTATCGAGAAAGTATTTATAAGAATTCAAGTACGGAATAATCCCCGCGTGGACGGTGCTTATGTCCAACGTGCCACGATCGTACAACTCGCACGCAAGGTGCGTGTGCGTGCCGAATAAGGACGCACGTTCCATCACGTCCTGCGGCACCATAGAATAATCGCTTATCCCTGCGCGTGACAGTATCTCCGTGACGCGCTCGTAATCGCTTCTATCCAAGCGCTTTCTCCTGTTCCATAAACTTCTTGATCAATCCGGACGCTTCTTCCTTTGTCAATTCCTTCGTTGACTTGACGCCGTGGTATTCGGATTCAAGGATTACATAAAGCTTGTCCTTATCCTTACCGTGGATCTTGCCGTCAAGAATGTGGATCTTCTGTTGTTGCGGGCCCGTGGACATGTCCGGGCCGGGTTCTCCGCCGTCACCGGCCGCGCCCTCTGCTCCCGGCTCCGGATCCTTGCCCGCGTCACCCGTAAGTGCCCGCGGCGCCTCTGTAAGCGGCTTCCCTGTGATCAACGCGCCGATCGAGGGATCCCTGTCGGCGTCAATTTCAAGTGCCCGGTAAAACTCGCTTGACATGGGAAGCCATTTGGAGTGATTCCGGAAAGCCGATTTTTTCCCCATTTCCAAACTGTCCGACGTATTCGGAAAGTCTTTCCACGGCCCTTTGTTCTTTGCTTTCGATCTCTCCCGGACGGCCGCGATCTCCGCCAACGTATAACGCCGGTAACTTGGCGTGCCGTCCTTAAGCCGAACAAAGGAATAAAAGCCAAGTATTTTCCCTCTGTTCTCCCACGGCGGAGCATGATTCAATCGGCCGTCGGTACCAATTGAATATTCAAACGTGTCATTCTCACACACATAGTCACATGTAATTTCCGTGACCTCTCCGTTGCGTCGTGCAAGATCTGTCAAACCTCTGTAATCAATAATCAATTGGCACTCAACAATATTCTTGTCCGTATCCTTGAACGGTACCAGATGTGCTTTCCATCCGTCCGGCTCAAGGCCCAACGACGAACAATCCATCATGGCCTTGATTATGCTTGACTCCGTGCACCCTTGAATCTTTGGCACGGCCGTTGTTACTACTCGCAAAAACCTGTCCGCCGTCAAATGCTTCGGCAAGGCCAACGATATTTGCTTTAGCATTGCCGGGGAATTGATAAGATCCCGGCACTTCTGTTCTCCCATTCCACCGTTTCCCATTACTTGCTACCTCCCTTTTTCCACCATGCTTTGAAATGACTTCCGCATTGAACACATATATATTTTGTTACCCACTCCGTCCGGGCCGGTTGCTCTCCCGGATTGATCCGTGAATATCCCTCAATCGTAATACGCGGCTTGTCCGTATCCCTGCCGCAACGATCGCACCGGCCCGGATCCGCCATTACTTCTTGCCTCCCCTCTTTCCGCCTTCTTTCACCACGTCAATTCTATGGTGTATATCACAATACAGGTTTGCCGCCTCTTTCCGCGATATGTGAATTGATCTATCCCCGATCGCAAGACGCAAGCGGCGCTCTTTACGCGGCACTCCTATTTCCTGCGCCCATCTAATCTTGATCATTCGGGCACCGCGTCGTCAACAATGGCGGCTTCCGGCGTGCTCTTTTCTGTCGGCCGGATCATTTCGCGCACCAAGTCCAACATGCCACTTGAATTGTTGGCGTAATCCGTCCAAGTCAAATCCGCGACATACGCACGCCAACGTGTTTTGCACTCATGCGAGGGGCTATCTCCCACGTTGTTTGCTTCCACTTGAACGGTGCAATACTTCCCGCCCGTAACGGCCTTGAGCGCTTCAAGCACGTCCATGATATGAACGGATTGGATCCGCTCAACCTTGACGCCTCCCTCCGGGGCCGCTGTAAGGTGCGGCGATTTACAGGATCCACACACCGCGTGGACGGGATCCGGATACCCGATCCATCCACATTCCTTGCACAACATCTTGCCATTCTCTTTCATCTTCATTCTTCCCTCCCTTTATAGTTCCCCGTAATACGACGTTTGTTCAGTCCTTCTTACCTCTGGTGTTGAATCACTCCAACACGCCGCGCACAAAACAGGGTGCCCGTGCGCCTTCTCAAAACACACGCCGCACTCTTTGCACATTTCGCCATTTAATTTCATATCTGCTATATCACCCACGTTTTCCCTCCCGTCGCGTTTGAACACACCGGCTTTTCACCGGGACAGCCCGCCAATGTTCGCGGGCTTCACGCCAATTAGTCGGTGGAGATCAATACGCGCTCTGTCGGCAAGGTGGAAAGATCGCCGCCAATGACATGGATCTTGGAAAGTCTAAAGCCGCATACGGTGTGATCGTCAATGGCCTTTTGCAATTCATGATCATTGTCGTACCCCTCCAAAATGACGACGTACTCCTGTGTGAATTTCATTCCAAGAGATGTGCCGATCTGTGCCCCGTCGTTCTCAACGCTTGTGTAATGGATGATGTGATTCATTATGCCCTCCCGGTTAACTTCGCTTGCGGCCCCGATTCAATCTCACCGATCATGTTATTGATCTGCCGCACCATTTCAAATGATTTGTTTCCCATTTCGCACTCCGACGGCACATCACTACCTTGCAAGTCCCATGCCGCGGACGCCAAGCTTGACACCGCTGTTTTAAGATCTTGGATCGTTTCCATTATTTGCTTTCGTACACATCAAAGGCAATGACGTGTTCCTTGACAAAGGTTGTGTGTCCCATTGCTTCCGCATGCTTCTTGGCCTCTTGGATCGTCTTTCGTGCGTCAAAGTAATCGCCGCCCTCTCCGCATTGCGGGCAATTCCAAAAGTAATGCCCGCGTTCTTGGATCTTGTCAATTCTGATTAATGGTTTCATGTTGCCCTCCCGTTGAATGACGCCGGGCCCCAATCCCGCGACGGATTGACAGCGTTGGAAAACTGCAAGGGCCCGGCTTTGATTGTGTGAGTGTGTTTTGATCTGTCCTCCGTCGCGGTTCTCATATAATCAAGTATACACCTATAAGGTGTAGTGTCAAGGTTTATTTTCAACTTTGTTCTCTTACTCCCGCAACGACTTGCAACATCGGTATTGTATCCCGCACGCGCTCAACGGTTTACGGAGTACGATTTATTTGAGAAAGTGGAAATAGCTGTTTTAAGGCCCTGTAAGCGACGATCTCCAAAAGCGGGTGTCCTCTGTCACCGGAGCGTGTCGCTGTGCTGTGGCCCCTGTGAGCGCTCCGCTGTGACTGAAATAGGCACCCAACCCCACCCCGATCTCCGGATCCGTGGAAAATCTCCCGTGGATCCACAAAAAAGGTACCCAAGCGAAAACGGCCGGGTACCTTAAATGCTATTGACAAAACATGTCGTATATGGATTATTCCTTTTCCGCCATGTTTTCCGGGATCTCCGGAAAATCGGGGCTCTGTAAGCGCGTATGCGGCACGTTCTCCCGGCCCGGCTTGTGGTGACACCCGGAAACGGCATACACCTATAAGGTGCCATAGAAACGCCGTCACGGGATCTTTAAGCTTGACGCAAGGTGTATGTGCTGATATACTCCGGGGCATGAAAAAGACAAGCAGGGGAGCAACAAGAACAAAGAAGATCAATCGAGTGAGAACGAATTACAACATTGAGCCCGGACAGCATGACACCATCCGGGCCTTGAGTTATCAAAAGGGAGTGTCCGCTTCCGAAATTGTCCGGCGGGCACTTGAGCACGGCTTACCGATGATTAAGGTATAGAAGGGATCCACATAGAAAAGTCATAGTCAAGATCCTCAACCTTCGTCAAGTATGCGGCATGCGCGGCCGTGCCGTATGCTTGATCCTTAAAGCAATTCATCCCCAAGATCCCAATTCGCTTGCCGGGAAAATAGATCTTCCGGATCTTGTCCACGCGGGCCCCAACCTTGTAAACATTCCACACGGCCCATCCAGTAGGTTGCCGCGTGAATGAATCCATCCATGCCCCGGCCGTTGGTGTCAAGCACACCGTGTAATACACCGGGACATCTGGAAGGTTAGCCCAAACGAACCCCGCGACCATATCATAATTCTTTGCTATCTGCGGATAAGTAGAGACATCCCTATTATCAAAGTTATTCATGCTACCATCATCCCATCCGATTACTACCGCCCCTATGTTATCCGCATTGGCCGCGCAGAATTTCGATATGCGAATCACGTCTTGAAAGCGATACGGCACGTTGACAATTACCATGTCGCCCGCACTCACATTTGCCGCGTACCCCTTCGTCGGGTAATATCCATCGGTCGTTGTTCTCCCTATCAAGTGGCAGTCCTCCCCGAATATATACTCATGGAAGGGATGGGGCGTATCTCCAAAGGCCACATCTTCCGTGTGCCACTCCTGCTGTTTATCGCTCATGGGTCCGCCCACGATTTCTGTCACCGCGTCCCAATCGTTTGCGTCTATGGCATTCTGCAAGTCTATGCTAAACATAAAATCTGTTATTTTCTCGGCTGTTTGCTCTACTTCTACTTCTATTATCGCAACTTCTATGACAGTTACTTCCAGAGGCACAAAGGCAATAGTCGTAGTGCTTCCGTAGTAATCCTCAACCGTCAGAGCAATAGTATTACTGCAAATCAGCGTCAAGCAAAGGATTTGTAATATCGTCTGTCGTACCATTTATCCCATCCTCCCCGTTAGCACCATACTTCTGGTATAACTGCCATTGAACCGCACGAACAGGTGACATATCAACGGCTTTAAGACAGTCAGAAATATCCATAATCGCACCTTTCCAATTCACGGCATCGTCCGAATCTACTAAGAGATAATAAGTTTTACACGCAAGAAGCGTATCCTTCCACAGACCGTCCCTCTTAGCCACTTCTTTTAATTTCTTTATCGCAAAGCCCCTATCGGGAAGACTCACCCTTTCTTTCTCCATGTCTGTGCTGTTGACTACTTTCCAGTATTCGACTCTGGCCTGTGCGTAGTTCTTTTCTGCTAAATAAGAATGCCCTTTGTATACCTGTGCCCTTCCCCATAATGTTCGTGCTGTTTTTGCTGAATCAAATTTTGCTCGTGCCTGTGCATACTCCTTCTTTGTTAAATGAATGTAGCCGATATTAAAATCTGCTTCGGCAATGTATGTCTTGTCAGCATCGACCTCTGCCTCAACTTTAGCAAGTTCAGTTTGGGCTGTATCAAAATCTTCCTCTGTTATATAAGAAAGTCCGATAGCCAACCGCACCCGTGACCTGTCCTCACCGTTGTTTGCCTTCGTAAATGCGGAAAGATATACTGCCCTTGCACCATCAAAATCCTTCGTGGCAACCTTCACGGTGGCAGAGTTATATTCTTCCTGAAACGTCTGCCCCAATGCCGCCCCTGCGACCATTACCAGTAATGCTACCATTAAAATCATGCTAATCGTTTTCATTTTACCCTCCTGTTTATCGGATCCACTCCCGGATCCATTCCACGAAATCCATACACGGTTGACATGCAAATACTATCACACCGGCCGCACATATCAAGATCGCGGCCCATCTTACCAACACCGGGGCATATGCCCGGATCCACGTTAAGGTGTTGCGGCCTTCAATACCCATGTCCGGAGAATAACCGCCGCCGTGCCGATTAGCAATATACAAATCATGGATGTGCAAAAGTAGAACAGGCCCCACTTCATCTTGCCAATCCACCAAGCGTGATCCCGCACCTTCGGGATGATCTGCTCTTTCTTTATATCGGAGATCACTTCCGCATGCGCCTTGAGCATTGGCACGACTTCCTCAACAAGCGTTTTATTCGTTGAATGTATCGTGTTGCTCATGCCGTTGTCAATGCGATCCTTAATATGATCAAGTACGCCGCTCATTTTAATGAGCAAGCGATCATGTCCAATCTGCGTAGTTTTCATTTCAGCAATCACATCCTTTTGTGTGCAATCGTGCGTCATGCTGTCCTCCCTTGTCTTGCACATTCTTACTTGCTCCAATACCCGGTAAGATATGTTACCACGTCGGAATCATCTTCCTCATAAATATAAATGAGCGCGGCCGCCTCCATTGCCCGCACCGTCATGGTGATTGAAGGGTATCCGGCGCCTTCCGCTTCGTGTAGATCTACCGTGCGGGCAAGCGCGGATCCCAACTCCCGGACGCCACTTGTATTCTTCGCGCCAACAATGGTGTTCCACATTATTATTTCGCACACATCACCCGGCTCAACTCCATACCCGGACAAGCTAACGGCCGTCCAAGTCGCGTCCGCCGCCGGTGTTATGATCTGCCACTTTTCAACCCACGTCGGAGTTTTATACAATACCTTGTGTTCGTCGTCGGACGTGTATATGATCACGGTATCCCCTTGATCCGGCAAGGTGATGTCCGCGGCGCCGTCAATAGTTTCTCCACCGGATCCATCAACGGTGACAAGGTTTGGCGTTGAATCAACCTTTGTGATGTAATTGATTCTGCCCTGTCCAAACGCGACACCTTCAAGCGTCACCGTTCTTGCGGCCCCGGAAGCGTCATACAAGTATGTGTTGAAATGCGGCGTTACGGATCCGGACGCGGTACGATCCACATGATTGTTCAAGTAGATAAGCCACGGCATCCATGAAGCGCTTAACACTTCAACGGCCCCATCCGACGCGTCAACATTGACAACCCGCCCGGCGGCTTGGTGCCGCGCAGTTCTCACAATGTTATTACTTGTCGTGCTTGAATCTGTCACCCACCATATATCCCCTACCGCGCTTCCGACAGTACTCAATCCCTCAACTATCCCACTTGTGCGGATCATTCCTTGTGCGCCGTTTGCTATGTCCTCATTGAACAGGCCAACGGAATACCTATTTGTGGCGTCCGTATCCGCCGCCCGGACATTCCACATACTAAGCCCGGCGTTCCATGAATCTATATATGCCGCCCGCCCTGCGTTTAGAGCGCCGCCGCTGTTGTTGTTCGCTTCAAACAAAGGGCCACCCGGCCCGGACGCCACAAGTGCGTCATACAATCCAATTTTTACATCCGTGAGAATGTTCACGCCCATGTCAAGATCACCCGTCATGGTATCGCCGGACTTCTGCACAAAGTTTCCAAGTATATCACCGGCAACACCCATTACAATATGGTGCGTGGTGAAACTATGATAAACCCATATTTCGGGAAAGCCGGGCGCGGATCCGGAAGCGTCCGCCACAACCTTAAGCCATAGGCGTTTCCCGGCGGGCACTTCCGTGTCACTATTCACATGGATATGCAATTCATATGGGGTCTTTGTCGTGGTAAGTACCGCCGTTATGTCGCTGTTCGCGCCTATCTGTGTAAAATTACTTGTCCCGTCGGCGTCTACATATCCCAATTGACAATACAATTGTTCGTTGTACTTCGCTACGGCGGTAGTAACTTTCGCGCTTATGTGCACCGGTACAATGTCACCGGCCTTCAATATGAACGGTGTCGGTGTCTCAATCACCGTTGATTTGAACGTGATACTTGTCAAGGTTTCGGGATCGCTTGCGGGAGTTTCTGTAATGTATGTTTCTCCCCCCGCGTATATGGTGGATAAGGTTTGATTTCCAATCCAGTAATTCAGCGCGACGCCGATACTATCCAAGAGCGTTGCAAAATTCACCGCTTCGTCAAGCTCCACGGGATCCGCGATTCGAAGGACTGTACCCGTCATATCGTATGTGCCCGTGACGGTATCACCCGTGTTGAGCATGTAATCCGTATGCGCCTGTGAGTTATCGGCGGCATGGACAATCCCCGTTTCAATTTGCGCGAGTGTCCGCTTTCCTGTATTCGGATCTGATATGTACGCATTGCCGGCTTGATCGTTTCCGAATTCCGCGGATTCCTCACCTTCCGGGCCATAAACATAAACGGCACATGCCGTTTGCAGGAGATTGAGATTGACCATGCGTATTTTCCAATCAACGGATCCAATGATCATCCCCATGAGCACCAAGAGCACGGCCGCGCCGCACGCTACTTCTATTAGAACCCGCCCCGCGTTTTTGATCTGCTTCATTATGGCCGCCTCCCCACTGTTGTGAAATACGAAATCAATTCTTCCCCAAGCGTTCCGTTCCCCGCTGTTCCTGCTCCGGTGATATCCGCCACAAGCATGTTTGGATCCCCGTTTAGATCCTCCCCGTAAATGATCATGAAATATGAGGATCCTTCAAGGAACATGACGGATCCATAATTGCGTGGCGTCAACCGCTTGCCGGTACCGTCCACGTTGTAATCCTCTTGGTGCCAAAACACAATGCGTGCCGCGTACTCTGCCGCGTCAATGATCGTGTTGTCGTTTGCGTCCTCGATAAGCCACATCTCATAAAAGTCATTTGGTAAACTTGGATTGTAAAACTTCCCCGTGACGGTAAATGGAAGTGCGACGTTCTGACTTGCCACGGAGAAATCCGGGAAAGTGAGCTCCGCCTGTATGTCGGTACCGGCCCATGCGTACACAATCACGGCGCGGGCCATGAGCGCCAACGCCAAAATCACCGCGCATGCGATCGCTTTATACTGTCGGGACGTTTTCATATACGGATCCTTTCAACCGGAGATCGCCGCTTTCGTCCAAGCTTGCCACACGGGTGCCCGTGGAATCCCGGAAATAGAATTTGGCGCCGCTCAATATATCAAGCGCCAAAACTGGATTGTCCGTGCGGCCGCCGATCAAGTACGCATTGACGCCGCCTACCCAATCCCCTTCCACCGGGTAAACGGAATCATCTTGATACGCCCTCCATCTTTTGTATTTGCTTGAGGCAAGGGATGTGCCGGTGTATGCCGCGATCTCCCACACCGTTGGGAATCCCACGGCCGGGAGTGCTTCCCATGTCGCACCATTGAACGCGATCCAATCCGTCTTATCGGATCCGGTGTCCAACTGCACAAGATTTGTTGTAAAAGCTATATCGTCGGCGCCTTCAATCTGAAACTCCACATTGCCCTCAAAGTCACCGGGCACCAATCCATAGGCAAGTACGATCTCACCGTTGGATTCTTCAACGGCCGTTTTGAGGAAGCCAAGATTATTTACGACCTTTGTATAAAAGGAAAAAAAGGTTTCCATAATCTTGCCGTTCACTTTATCAAGGAAGCTTTGATATGCCATGCGCGACTCCTTTTATGAACTTGAATCCTGTGGCGGCACCGTAATGACCTGTTTGATCCGGCACCGATCCTTTGCCAATGTGTAAAATTCATCTTCCGCCGGTGCCGTGCGATCTTTCTTCAATAGCACGTCATACCACCAATCACCCTTTGGCGCGTCGGTTTGCGTGTACTCCAAGCGAAACGTCAATATGCCGTCCTCCAAGTATTCTTGGAATTCTCCCTCAACCGGCCCAATCAAATAATTGTCGTCATCTTCCTCTAGTGATTCTTTAACGGCAAAATAACATGCGTCATAATTATTGAGATCAAGAGGATCCCCGTCCGTGTCCAATGCTTCAACAACAATGATCCAAGTATTAAGTCTAAACGGCTCTATTTCGCTCATGATGTTTCGGCCTCCTCAAATTCTTCCCAACCTTCATTATTCACCCATGTGCCAAGCGTCCAATACAATATGGTGCCGTATAGATCATCTTGAAACACCGACATGCGCAATGTGCTGTTCAGTGTCAACGTGGTATTAGCGGCAATCGCGGCGTCGCTTATCCTTTGATCCGGGAGCACGCCCGGAACGGTGAGATCTTGCTTGGCGCCTTCAACGACATGCTCTCTTAAACTCATGACGTGACCACCTTTGTATTCTTCCCCGGCCGCCGTTGCATTTTGTCATATACGCCCACGGTTTGCGCCTCTATGCCCCGCGTGGTGATCCGGGACGCAACCATGCCGTTGTCCACCCGTGCTTGCGCCAAGCGCTTAATGATCGCCAATGATTCCTTGCTCATGTCCACAAACTCCTTGCTTCAACTGTTGCACGCGCAAGGTGCTGATCAATCGCAATGCTCAAGCGCGTCACCATGAAGGATCCGTCAATCTCGTCCACTTCCGGATCCACAACCCGGATCACATCCCCGATCCATAAATCAGAATAGTTTTCAAATCGTTCTATGGTGAATGTAACATAAAAATGCGCCGTCGTGTAATACCGCTTCATGCCCTCCCCGGCAATCTGACATGCTTCCATAGTAGCAAGCCGCGGATCTATGATCACAACCGGCCGGGCCTCTCCAATCAAAGACTCCGTGGACGCGCTTGTTGTCAAGTATATGATCATTTCACCGTTTTCATCTTCGCCGTATACATAGAAGCGGGTTCTGTAATTATCCCGGTATGAATACTTGGGTGTCGTGAAAGCGTCATTGTTCATGGTGAAGATCGTCCCGCCGGATGATCCGGACGGGAAGCGCCTATACTGCAATGTGTTGTTCTTTGGATACATCATCCAACCGGAGTATTCCCGGACGGTTTGAAGCGCGGCCCAAATGGATGTGCCCCTGCTGAATTGCCAATTGGGTGCTTTATCATCCGTGGACACCGGCAAGGTGATTGCGCTTGGATCGCTGTCGGCCACAAGAGTGACACCGGCCAATGAACACAACTCCGACACCAACTCCAAGTGCGTGAGATTGAAATGATCATATGTTTTTGCTTCAAGGATCAAGGACAATTCCAAGCGCTTCATAAGGGAACTTGCCGTGAGCGTCATATTATACAAACCGTGTGACGGCCGGGAAATTTCGTTGAAGTCCACGGAATAGCCGGACAACGGAATGACACCGGAGCCCGCGGCACCTTCAATGGAAACACTCGCGGAGATCTGCGCGTTCTGTCGAATAAGCGACATCCCTGCAATGTTCGTCAAGAGCATGGAGAGATCGCCGCCGCCATAGGATCCATCCATGCCTATGCTTTCCGTCAATGCGATTTCGTCCACTTCACCGGTAAGGGATCCACTTTGGGATCCTCCGCTTTCCCTTTGCACGTTGTCAAGCATGTTGAAGCGGAACAACTGCGGCGTCACGATCCCATCCCCGGCAAAATCGGCGCGTACAAGATAAGCTGAACGGGCCCCGCCGTCGTCGGTGTCAATGCGCCGTGCCGTCCCGCCCGGTGTGACACTGGTACCCTCCGGAGTGTTCGCCTTGACAATGTTTGCTCTTGGAGAATTCAACGGATAAAGACTTTGGTACGTTTGCGTTGTCAATCGGGCCTCCGTCGGAAACGTCAACGGCTTCCATGAGAGCGCACCAATGCCGTTGCCAAAGAAATTCATCCGTCCACCATACGGCATGATTTCCCCGTCAAGCGTGTTCTGCACCTTGACTCCAAGCATGTTCTCCAATCCGTTTATCCCCACAAGGATGTTCCCTCCCACAAACATGAGGATTATTCGCGTCATGGGCCGCTCCGTCATATCCAATCTGAAATGCGCCGGAATAGACACGTCCCATTCACTTTCAAAGATTTCTGTTCGCGCCGGGTACCCATTTGGATTTGCTCTCAATAATATTTGGTGCTTAATCTTGATCCGATCCTCATATATTTGAAGCCACATAAAATTGCGTGCGGAATCATCTGAAATGGACGTTGAAAAAAGCAATCCGGACAATTTGAATTCCGGGTGAAGATCCGCCCACGTTGCTTCACCCCCATATTCCATTGGCATGAAATCAAACATGACGCCCTGCTCCGGCTGTAAGATCTCAAACGTGTTAAAACTCCATAATATAATTGCGTTCTTAATCCATATCATCTTGTGGGATTCGGAAGCGCGGTACACCGGGGAATGATCGTCCACCGGCAATCCCTCGACCGTCGGGAAGGTGTTAAACGTCTTGATCTGCCCGGAACTGGTATCCCGCGGCGTGACGTCCGGCTTGAAGATGATTGATCGCGTGACTTTCTCCGCCATTAAACCCTCCGACGGATTAAGGATCATTTCGTCAAAGTCTACAAATGTCCACTCTGCGTTGGATCCCTGTACCGGCGTCAATCCGGATGTTGGCGCTGAAACTGTAATTGTCGCGTCGTTTCCCATTACGCCCTCAATGCCGCAATCTCTGTGCGCACGTTTGATTCTATTTCATCAATTGCCGCCACTTGAATGACTATTTGAAAGACGCCCGGCTTGTTGGCGTCCGGGATCGGAGCAATCGCACCCACTCCCTTGATCCCTGTACCAAGCGCAAGCAACGGCGTGATCAACTTGTCGGCGCCTAGCATTTCGGCCGCCATGCCTTTGGCCGCGCCCTTCACTCCGTCAAATCCGTCCTTTATATTTTCCAATTCTTCCGTGATCTTCGGCAAACCTCCGGCGCCTTTCTCTATGTTCTCCGTGACCGCGCCGGTCAACTCCTGCATGCCCTTTTTCACCAAAGGAATGACGGCCCCGGCTTTAGCCGCTTCTTTCCATGAATCCCGCATGTCCTCAACAAATCCTTTCATTGGCAATTGCGCGCCGCCAAACACCCCGACAAGCCGATTGACCATGAGATATAATTCCGCAAGGCCCAATCCAAGTGCGGCCCCGGCACGAAAGGCCATATCAAACACAAATATTACAAGCAATGCCTTTGCAATAAGGATCGCGGCCGCCGACGTCACGGCAAGAATAGAAGGGATCACCGTTGCGTTTAACGTCGTCGCAAAAATAATCGCCTTGCCAATCACGAAAGTTAAAGTGCCGCCTACTAGCAAGAGGACACCAATCAACGCCGTTGCCACAACCGCGATATTACGGATGGAAGCCGGGATCTTCTGGAACACTTGCATAAACACAACGCCGATTTCCGCCGCCTTGCTTATTGCCGGGAGCAATGCCAATCCAATGACAACGGCCATGTGATCATATATCGTGGTAAGGTTCAACATCACGCCGCCCACGTCCTTGCCAAGCTGTATCTCCCCTTCTGTCAAAAGTCCAAGCTTCTTCTTGACCTCCATCTGCTCCCGGATCCCTGCGGATCCCGCCTTTAATACCGGGATAAATTGTTTAGCATTGCCACCAAGCAATTCAAACGTCGTGCCAAGAAGCTTTGTGGATCCGCCATTTTCTTTCATGGCGTCGGCCATTTCAAGGAACACGTCAATGCTTCGCTTCATGGTGCCGTCGGTGTTCTTAACTTGGACGTCAAATTGCCCGAACAACTCCGTCATTTTCACGTTGCCCTCACCGGCCATCTTCATGCGCAAGGCAAGCGTACCCATTACGGCCGTGAGTTTTTCCACATCCGCATTATCTTGAGCGATCGCAAAGCCAAATGTCTGCACTTCCTCCGCCGTCAAATCGGTTGCCTTTTTCATGCCCCATAATTGATTGGTGACATCAAGGGCCCGCTTTGCCATAAGGCCCATGCCCGCGCTCACGGCCGCCCCTGCAATAGCCATCTTCTTGCCAACGTCGGCCGCACGTTCACCAAACTTCTTCATGCGTTCCGAAACTGTCATTAGTGTTGCCGACGCTTTATCCTCTGCCGATATGATTATTTCAGCTTTGTCTTTTCCCATTAGTGCCTCCGACCCTACGACGGGCCAAGTTTTGCCTTGTGCTTTGCTGTGTTGGCGTTCCTTGCTTCATAGCACGCATAAACCTGTTCCGCTTCCATTAATAACTCCACTTCCCAATTAGTGAGATCCAACGCGCCAATCCCCAATGCCTTAATGATCCAGTAATCGCCGACGGCCGACAAGAAGGCCCCCCGCGATCGCTTCCGGTTGTGCGTGCTGTATTCTTCATAATATCCGGGTGAGAATCCACTCAAGCTTGAGCATATCCCCTCAACTAAGTTTTTTTTTCCGCTTTCGTGGGATGGATCATATCCTCTGCGTCCAAGAAGATTTGGGCCATTTCTTCATCATCGAATATCTCAAGCCCGTCCTCAATATTCGTGCCTTCCCACACTTCTTTGTCGCGTGTGATCTTCGTTGCACATGCAATGATCAATTCCAATTGGTATGTGCCGGGTAACACCTTTTGCACTTTGCGGCCGGGTACGATCTCAATTGCAAGATCATACACACGCGCCAACTTTCGGCGTTTCGGCCGCTCCAACTGTATTGTCCTATCTCCATATTTCCTTTCCTTCATCTCTCCCTCCCCGTTGTTGCCCCGGTGATCCCGGCGCGGCTTACGTTACCGTGTCAACCTTGAGCACGGCCGTGTGCAGGATGTCACCATCTTGCACCGTCGGCACTTCGCCGGATTCTATCTTACCGGCCCACGTCTTGCCAAGTATCGTCCATGATCCGGCGGCTCCACCGTCGTCAATAAAACCGGACGACACCCGCGTGACCACGATACTTTGCCCGGTGCCTACTATATAATCAACGGCCCCGTCGGTACCTCCAAGCTTACCTTTGACGGCAAGCGTGTTGGAAATTGCAATGGTGAACGATTGCCCTATGTCCTCCACTTCGTCAAAGATCTGACTTACGAAAGCGCCGCCTATGTAATCCGCGGATCCGGCGCCTTTGGCCCATGACTTTGCTTTCCATGACATTGAGGCCCGCACCGCTTCATCCACGTTGCAAGTCATAGTCAAGCTTTCAATGTATGCCTCCGTGTGGGTGTACGTCGCAACTTCTGATGTGCCAATGATGGTTGCGATATTCCCCAAGACACCGGCCGTGAAAAGCGCCTTGTTGATCAATCCGGCAATGGACGCCGCGGCCGGTATTAAATCCACGGATCCGGAAGCGTTCACCATTCCGGGCCGCAACTCATACGGCAATTCCTTGCCCGCGCCGCGGATCTCAATTATGGTGCGGCCATTCTGCATTGCTCCACCGGCGGCAACTCCTGCGATCCCTGCAACAACTAAACTTTGCACACTACTTGAAGCGCTCATATTATTACCTCCTTATGCCCCGACTTGAAATCTTAAATCCAACGTCAACGTCAATCGGTACTCTGTCCCGGTATGATCCGCGCCGATTGCACCACGCGGCACTCCGCGCATTAGAAACTCAATGGCCCCGCCAAGCTGTATGTCCGTGCGGATGATCTGCTCCAACTCCGCAAGGATTGTGTGTGCCATTGCCCGTGATTCCTCAATTGTTTCTTTGTTGCAACATATGACAAGCGGCACCGCGTAATCAGAATGAAAATGCAACGACGGGGAGGGAGCGGTACCATACTTCCCCGTTTCTCCAAGCTTCACGCCGTACTCAACTTTGATATACCCGGCATTGTCGGTAAAATTAAACGGCTCCGGCTCTGCAAGTCCGATCTCCACACTTGAATAATCGTCAAAGGCACTCTCCAAGTATGCTATAAGATCCGCAAGCACTTCGTTGTAATCAATGTGTGCCATTATGTGTCAACGTCCTCCTTATCTGTAACTATACATGATAAAGTACACTCTGCCCACCCAACGGCCGTTGCACTGGTTCCCCTGCGGAAGTCCCGTGCGTCCACCGCGAAATCAAAAAACTTGGTGTTGTCCGATAAGAATGGATCATTGAAAAGCTTTGTTTTCACCGCGCTTTCAATCGCATGCAATTCGTCAACGACGTTTTCCGGGAGAGAGCGCACGGCGAATTGCACATCAATTTCCACCGTAAACTCCCGGCCGCGGGGCCCATGTCCGGATGGAGTGATCCCCGGTTCCATTGTAATCATGGGGAATGTGTCCACGGTTTGCCCTTCCTCCGTGATCGGATCCAATAGGAAATACTTATTGGCCGTTGCCAACTCTTGAAGCGCAACCTTTACGCGATCATACACATCTTGTGATCTCATGGCGTTTTTCCTTTTATCATGTCTACATGTCCCGTGGCAAGCATCTGTCCAAATTGGTGCTCTTCATCCCTCAACGCGGGCACAAGGAATTTGCGTGGGCCGCGCTGTACGACTTTCTTTACCGTGATAATCATTCCGTCAATAATGAAGTCCAACGCTTTTGCCCTCACCGGCCGGATAATCCGGATCCCGCCGGGAAAGTATTTATCCAATTCCCAATACTTCCCGTAAAACGTAGTATCGAACAGTTTGCCCCACACGCCGCCCGTGGATCTCTGCACATGCTCCCGTAAACCTTTTAGAAGTCCGCCGCTTTGACTCGCCAATCCCTCATTGGTGCCGCGTGTGCCCTTCTGACTTGTCGGCGGCCCGTCCAAGTAATGCTTGGCCCTGCGCTTGGTAATAAAGATCATTTGCCGCATTATCCTTTCGCTTGTGTCCGGAAAACGCGCCACGGCCTTGTCCAACTTCTGTTGGATTTCGTCCATGCCCACCAATTCTAATCTCACCACCATTACACAACCGCCCTGTATTGCATAAGGTAATCTTCAAAGCGCTCCGACAACTTCACGGAACGATCAAAGCCGCTTATGTTCTCCGTCGGCCGCGGCTCCGCCCTCATGATGTGAAATGCGGAGATCACTTCCATGATCACGGCAAGCTTGAAATCCTCCGGTACCGTTTCGGCCGTCCATCCGTATGTGTAGATCACTTCATATCTGTTGTATCCGGGGCCCCATTTCCGGTTGAACTTCAAGAGCACTTGCGAATCCTGAACGGTGTAATTGTTGGAATCAATCGTGTAATCGTCGGAATAATGCTTGTCCTTCACCGACGTGATAACCGCGGCCGGATACCCGGTCAACGCCAAAAACGGTGTTTCATAGGACGTGAGCAATTCCGTCAAGGTGCCCGCCGTAAACTTGCGATCGCAAAACGCTTCGGCGCGTGCCTCTACCGACGCGATCAACTGAGTGACGGCGCCGGTTTCTTCATCCGTGAATTCCAATCCTTCTTTGTCCCGGCCCATCTGTGCCGCCACTTGTGCAACTGTTATCATGTCACCCTCCTATATTGGAAAGATCGCCGCGTAAAACTGATACGTTGTGCCATTAGTCCATGACGGCCCGCCCGGTACCGGCGGACAGCTAGGCCATGCCGGTATGTCGTCACCCTCAATGGAATAATCCCGTTCAATGGGCCACACGGTACCAAGTACATCATCCAATGATTGCAATATATCACCACGCACCACAACGACGGGCGGGGCCGGTGCTTCATCCAATGCTTTCAATGCACGAATCACCATCCATGCTTGATACAGCGACGGATCATAGGCCCCTAAAAAGATTTTGGACGTTCTATTTGGCGGCTCCCCTGCTAACTGCTGATATTTGAGATGTTGAATATCCTTAAAGGCCCGGTAGTCTGCCCCCTGCGTAATCTGCCTAGTATATGCAATTTCTGTATTGCTTAATGTGGAATTATTCGTGAGTAATCTGTTCCCGTCGGAATATGCCTTTGCACCCGCACAACTCAATCCCGCCGGGTGCGGCGTCGCGTTTAGATCGCGCACCGTATATTCATGTTGGAACGCTTGATATATTGGATTCATCAAGAGCAATCCCGTGCCGGTAATGCTTGTGTCCACAAGCGTGACGGGGATCAATCGGATGTTACCTGTGACAGTTTCAAAGGATCCGTCCGCCTTGTACCATGCAAGTGTCACGCTTCCCGACCCGGATGTAATGGTAATCTCCCCGTCCCAATCGTTGCCGTCCGGAGAAAATCCCGGTTGCACGCCAAGCACCAAGAGCAAAGACGAATCCACTTGCGCCGTTCCGTTGATCGAGGCCACGGCCGGTTTGGGATCCATGTTCGCGTCCGGCTCTATTTCCTCCCGCCTATACCGCGTGTTTCCGCCGTCGTCCCACGTTTCCCAACTTTGCGTGTCCTCCTGCTTCGCGGGGAATCCTTCACATGCGTATAAGGGATCCGCGCATGCGCCGTATACCCACGCCGTGACGCTCAACTCGCCGCTTGTGGGGAATACTGCCGCAATCGTATAATCCAAAGTCATGCCGTCCACATGCAAATACATTGGTTCATTCAAAGGTAAGCGCACTTCCCCGACTTCATAAAATCCCGGATTTAATGTCACGTTTCTTCCTCCGGTGGAATCTCAATCATGATTCCCTGTATGATGTTGCAATCAAAATCCGCGGACGGCTTTTCACCATCGGGAAGCCGCCACGTTAGATCTTCCATTATCCCAATCCCGTTCACGATCTCAAGCCGCCCGTCCCATGCAACCGGGGATCCGGCCGGGGCCGTACAAAGGCCCGCAAGTCCCGGCACGTTTGGGATCACCACAAGATCCTCCGGTTCCCATAATGGCGTGATCTGACAAATGCCGTGCAAGGTGTCCACCCATGCGGCCGCGGGATCCTGTTCGGAACATGCAACTTCCCGATCGTCACAATCCGGCCATCCTGTAGTGTTTAGATCCCCGTCGTCGTCAAGAAATTCCGTGAACGGTTCAAAGGATTCTCCAACGTACTTGTTCACTTCGTCCTCCGGCTCCGGATCTTCTATGCAAGTGCCAAAGATCCACCCGCTTGCGACAAGATCAAAAAACTCAAGATCTGTAGATCCGCTAAAGTGAATCCGATCCGGTTCGGCATGGAGCCATATATAACCGGCCGGGCGCACCGACTTTAATAAATAAAGCACGTTGGCGTTACGATCCGAAAGCATTTGCGCCGACTTCAAAAGCGCGGGAGGGGATCCGGCCCGGAACGCATGTATGCGTGCGGCTCTCTCAATGTGGATCATGGCACCGGTACCTCCGGCACCGTTACCGGCGCTATTGTGTAGTTTTCAAATCTATCATCCGTTGTCACAATGTAAAGATTATCTTCCACGTCCAAAAAGGAAATCATCATGCGCCCGGATATGTCGTACACAAAGCCAATGGCGCCGTCGGACGCTATGATTTCCGCCGGTGGATCATCTTCCGTTTCTCCCAATTCCAACTCCACGGAATCCGCCCAATTCTCCCCACCGTCCACAGAGAATGTATACGAGAGCGCGGCAACGGCGCTGTCGTCATAGAACGCAATCCATATTGTGTTGGAAGCGTCTTGGATCGCAACCGGATTGATCCCGGTTATCTCTGCCACTTCCTCCCACGTTTCGGCGCGATCGTTGGATTTTAAGACCGTAAAATTACTCATGACATTTCAACCATGTCCTTATGTCCTTGTCACGCTCTAATGGTTGCAATTTGTCCGGGTATTCCTGTATGAGCTCCCGCGTGAAATCGTGCCGGGATCCCTCCGGGTAATAAGTGTGATTGGCCCGAAAGGTTTTCTTCACAAAGCATTGGATCATCCGGCCATTGGCATACGCATGCCGCAAGCCGTCCATGATCGCCGCCCGGTACTTGGGTATCACGGCGTCCCAACTGTGCTTGACGGCAAACTCCCGTGCGTTCTTGCTCACCATGTCAAAGAGCGCTTGATCATCCCGCAACCGGGAGATCCACCGGCATACGTCCCGCACGTCCCGCTTGACGAATATCACATTGGCCCGGCCCGCGTCAACGTCCTTTTCTGTGCCCCTGCAAACCTCACCATGCCAACCCACGCCCCGGACGATAAGACACGGCCGCCCGCACGCCATAGCTTCACACACGGTGTTGGAGCACCCTTCGGAATGGGACGGTTGAGCGATCACGGATACCTCATTATAGAATGTGTGGATTTCATCGTGTGGGATCTTCTTTTGCCCGCTGTCGCATACCCGCAACGGCACTTTCTCATGCTGACATGCGGGGATCACAAACTCCGTATAACCCTTCTGATCACGGGCCCGGTTTGTATTCGTCCGGGCGGCATACCCAACCGTGAATTCCTGCGGGAATGACACCGGCGCGAATTGCTCCGTGTCTACACCGTTTGGCAATAGCGAGATCCTGCGGCCCTTCCACATCTCCATTGTTTCATGATTCTGCGCAAGCACTCCCAAATAATCATCCACGTTCTTTGCTTGCTTCAATCGGTTGTATAACATCTTCCCGCCAATCGTCACGGACGCAAGCGTGCGGCCCCGGACGCCGGGGAAGGAGTGCAAGATCTGATCCACAAAGTTTATATTGGCCCGCGAATAAAGCATGTGAAACGGCTTCCGGGAGTTCAAGTATCCCCGGAGATCAAACGTGCGCGGGAGCTCCACCCATTCAAATTCCGGCAAGCGCTTTATGATCTGCGTCATGGTGTACCCGTAACACCATTCCGGCTGATTGATATATGCAAGGATTATCGGTTTCATACTTCTGCGACCTCCTGCTCCGGCCCTGCGCGTGACTGTTCAACTTGCTTTTGCCACGGATCATAGCGCCCATTCTTGCGGCTCTTCTTTTTCCCCTGCTTGCGCTTTAATAGCATGTTGCTGATCCTCTTTCCGGGCTCTCTGCGGGGCCGTGCCGTGGGCTCCGGGATGGGCGGCGGATCTACTCGAGGCAATCTCTCCCGGAAGCGTGCAATGTTGACGGCCTCCCATAACATCTTTCGGTATATTTCCGCGATCTTATCCCACGAATGTTCCTCCGCAAACTTGCGTGCGTTCTTGCCTATCATGTGCCGCAATCCGCGATCCTCTTTAAGCCGTAGGATCCAATTGTGCAAATGCTGTGTGTCGCGTCTGACAAATATCACTTGCGCGGTACCGTCTGCAATTGCGTCGGCGTCACCCTTGCACACTTCCCCGTGGTACCCAATATCCTTGCAGATCAAGCATACTTTCCCACACGCCATTGCCTCCATGATCGTGTTGGAACATCCTTCACTATGCGACGGTTGCATGATGATGGAAACAGAATTATAAAATTCGTGCATTTCGTCGTGAGGGATCCGATTCAATTCCCGATCGCAACAAACAAAGGTATGCTCCGCGGCCCGGCATGCGTCTTGCACATACTTGAATCCCTTTTGCCGCCGGGCATGGCCCGACTTCATGCGCCCGGCAAATCCGACGGTGAATCCCCGTGGGCCTTCGCTTGGCGCAAAGCGCTTGAGATCCACGCCATTGGGAATGTTCCACACGGGGAGATCCGGCCACTCTCTTTCCACTCGCTCTTGAATCATGCCATTCTGTGCGACAACTCCCACGGCCCGGCGTGCGTGGGGCCTATCCTCCCGGATCCGCTTCTCTAGTTTCTCCCCGTCGGTTGTCACTGTGAACAATGCACGCTTCCACAAGCCGTGATAATCAAGCACGTCTTTGGATACCTCCAAAGCACCGCGGCACCATGCAAGCGCGTACTCTCCATCAACATGCCTGTGCTCTGCCGGTGTCACAATGTCAATGTCAAAGTCCTTCTCTAACCACGGGAGCATTGCCTTGACGGTTGTTGCATAGCACCAAGAGAGATCATCAACTATTGATAGGATCTTTGGTTTGCTTTCCCCGAACATATCAAGCCGCTCCCTTCATGTTGGCCTCAAAGAAGTGTTCATATGTGTGCTTCACCACGTCCCAACTGAACGTGTCCATTATGGATCCCCGGACGTGCCGGCCGATCTGCCGCGTCATTTTTCGGTTGTCCCTGCACCACTCCACTTCCCGCTTTAGATCTGATTCACTCACAACGAATGTTGCACCGTCAATTTCCTCCGCGCACCCAACCCGCGTTGTTATGATTGGGACGCCGCACGCGGACGCTTCCATGAGCGGCATGCCGAATCCTTCCTCCGTGCTGTAGCAAACGTACACATCCAATCCTTGATAGAAGGGGATCACTTCCGCATACGGGCCCCGCTGATTGACCCGCGTTGACAGCACCACGCCGGGAATGGATCCCACAACCCTTTGGATCACGTCAAAGCGCTTGTCGCTAAAGCCGCGCTTCTTTACCGGTTGCCCTGTCCATCCCACAATAAGGAATTCGCCCTCCGGCTTGCGCACCGGCTTAAACTTGGACACGTCCACGGCATGCGGCGCGTACATCAAGGGCACGTCCACGTCATTGCGGATATGCTCATACATCTTCTTGGAATAGCACGCGGCCGCCCGTACCTTCTTGAGCGCGGCGTGAATGTCGTCCATGTTGGCCCCGTGGAATCCGGCAATACTGCACACCGTCCGATCCTTCCGGGACGTTAAGCCGTATTTCATATTGTACGACGGCCAATAATACAAGTCTGCCTCCGGGAGCGGTTCCGTCTTGGTGTCGTTAAGGTACATCTTCGTGAAGTCATACACGTCGGAGAGATTGGCAATGATCCCGTCGCAATGATTATCCCACGCCCAATTGCGCTTGTCCGGTATTACAACGATATGCTTTTTCATGTTCTCCCTATCCACACACGCGAGTATTTCGATGTGTTTTTAATCGTCACCACTTCAAAGGGAATGGCGGCGTGTTCAAATATCGTTCCTATCTCAAAGGCCCCCTCCGTGTCCTTGCGTATGTCCAGTATGATCACGCCGCCCTCATTCAATTGATTGACGACATACTCAACGTACATGCTCACCGGGTAATGGTACCCCCACGAAAGCAGGGACACAACCAAGTCATACCGAATGGGCGGCAATCCCTTGTCCGGATCCATTGTAAACACCTTCGTGACCGGGATCCCATTCTCCACAAGATTGGCCGCCGCGCCGGAAAGAGAATTGTAAAAGGATCCTTCTTTCTCATACCCATAATGTATCTTGGGATCCTGCTGATCCTTGTCCAGTAGATGAATGTCACAACCGCAATACTGGTACAGGAACATGTCAAACGTCGCGACGCCACATCCAATGTCAAGGGCGCTCTCACAACGATCGGGAAGGAACGGCTGTATTTCCTCAAACTCTTTGCGCATTTCCTCCACATGGCACGCAACAATCACGTCCTCCGGAGTATCCTTCCATCCTGTCCTTTGCAACCGGAGATAGGGGATCAACTCACGCGGAAATTTCATGGGCCTTTGTGATCACGAACATGTCATTGACAATAAGTGTCTTTGCGATCGGCTTTCCGCGCTTCTTAAAAACCATCTCGTCAAAGAATTTCTTGACCCCTGCAAACTTCTGTCCAATGCCCGTGTTTATCTCTTTGTTTGTCGTGGCCGCGGCCGTGGCCCACTTGAAATCATGCGACATGAAGAAGCCGCCCGGCACTATCAAGGGCCATAACCGTGTCCATAGATCAAGCATGGATTCATACCTCTTGTTGGCGTCAACAAAGATCATGCCGATCGGATCCTTGAACGTGAACGCCGCGCCCGTCATTGGATACTGTTTTACAAGATTTGAGCAACCGGCCTTTTTCAAATGTAGCCGGTGAAGATCCATATTGTACTTGACGCGGTTCTCAAGTGTGTCCTCTCCCTTAAAGATAGGATCCTGTTCATGTAGGCACCTTGACGGCTTCATGTTCCACGGATCTATTGCATGGATCGTGACGCCGTGCCCGTCTTGACTCCCGCGGGCCAATGCGCATGTAGATCTCCCGCGCAAAGATCCCACTTCAATGATCGGGTGCTTGCACTTCTTGGCGTACTCATACAACGTGAGAGATTGCGGTTGATTCACTCCGGACGCGGTACCAATGCTGTCATGTTTTAAGTCTATCTTTTCCATTCTGATTTCCCTCCCTGTTATAAAAAAACGGGGCAAAGCAGAATCAAACTGCCCTGCCCCGTCGTCCTCACTCTACCGGGTTGTCAAGCTTATATGTTATCAAGCTTGGAATATGCCGCCGCTGACATCACTCTGATGTCAAGCCGCTGTGTTAGCCGAATGGCAAGCATATTGTCTTGGAACAACACATGCTGAATGTTATCATCCGCGTCAACAATCGTTGCTTCCGTGGAAGTGTCGATTGTCAACTGCTTGCGCTGTATCAAGTAGGTATTCTTGAGATTCCCGAAAATCGCAAACGGGAATCCATCTCCGCCGTCCTCAATCTGTTGCATTGTAGGCATGGCGGCCGTGATCTCCACGGGATACCCTAGAATCTCGTCAAGCTTCAAACTTGCCGGATTCAACGCAAGCCGGAGTGCGTCAAAGTAAGTCTTGACGCTGTTCGACATGTAATACTTCGCGCCCGTTGCCGCACTTGTGGGAGTGACCAATCCCTGTATGCGTAGCAACTCAATGAGCGTCGGCGCGTTGGCCGCGGCAACGTCTGTCACTGCTGTGATCTGATCATCCAACCCGCCCATTGTCACGGCACCGGGATAGGCAACGCCGGAAATGAGCGCGTTATCCTGTGCCTCAAGCGCGGCGTTCACAAACAGACGTGTTAAGAGTGTTTCCATGTCTGTGTGCGTGTCGTCTATCAATGACAAGGGGATCGGAAGGATCCCGACGTTCTCTTTTATCTCAAAGGGAACGCCGTCAAAGCCAACGGATACCGTGGGTTTCCGCTGACCATAAAGCACCTTGTCCGTGTCCGCGTCTGATCCGTACTGATCAATACGGCCGCGTACTTCCCACCCATTTGCAATCACACCGGATGATCCCACCCAATGTGTCTGCGGCGTATCCGTCAAGCGCGGGAGGCGCCCGGCCGGTGCCGTTGTTTCTACGATCTGACAATCCTTTGCGGCGATCCCGTACTCTTGGATCAACGCATAGATGGTGCCGACGTACTCCTGCGGGAGCAAGTAAAGGGGATCGGCTCCGCCAATGCCCTTCTCTGCGTCGGTGAGATCTGCCGCGCCGGAATGCTCTTTCACGCGGGCATAATCCTTGTCCTTCATGCCCATGAGCATTTCCTTGACACGCTTCCAACCAGTGTCCTTGCCCTCTGTTACACGGGCAATGTCCTTCTTGTCAAGCTTGAAATTCACCGGGGCAAGCTGTGACTTTAATTCTTCCCCTATGATCCCGCGGATAGGATCGCAATTCGCGCACTTCCCTTCCACAAGATCCCTGTTGCAATGTTTACACTTCATCTATGTTTCCTCCTTTGCTGTTTAGGTGCTCTTACTACCGGGGCACCTTACCGCGTGCAACATCAAGTGCTTCCTTGACAAGTCCGGAAATAACCGCTCTTTCGTCGGCCTCTTTTCCTCCTGCCACGGGTGCGCTCTTTATTGCATGTTCCAAATTCGTGAGCAATACCTGTACGGCGTCAAGCTGTGACTTCTGCGCCGTGCCGTCCTTCATCATAGCGGCCATGTCCTTTGCGATCTGAGACATGATCGTATACATACTCTTGTCGTCGTCTGCGTCGTCCGATTCGTCGGCGCTGTCAAGCACTTCCTTGATATTCGCACGGGCCACTTTAAGCCGTTCCTTGTTGGCCTTATTGAGCACGGCCCCGGCCTTCTCGATCCCTTCATCAAGGATCTTGTCCATACACTTGGTATGGATCCAATGCTTGCCGGTACTCATGAAGGTGCCTTCAATGCTCTTGTCGTGGCAAAGGTAGCAATCCGGGATCTTGTCCTTGTTGACGCAAACGGCACACTTCTTTGATCCGTCCTTTGGAGTGAACACGGATCCGCAATCGGGACAAGTCACATCTGCCTTGTCGTCCTTGTCGTCCGATTCTTCTTCTTCGTCCGCTTCGTCCGCCTCGCCGTGATAAAAGCTGATCATTTGGATCTCCGTCAATGTTTCACCTTCATTGTCCGGATCCGCTTTGACCCCGTATGTGAACATCACGCCGTCCTCCGACGTAAAATCAAGGGGCGCGTCGTCGGTTGTGAATTCGTCATAGTCGGCCGCGGGCGCCTGTGTGTATTCGTGGTGATTATCTGCCTTCATGTAGTCGTCCGCTATGAATTCATTTTCCACCAACCACGCCACCGCGTTTTCCTCTGTCCACTTCGTCATTTCCTTTTCTTCTGCGGCTTCACACTCCGGACAAAGCTTTGCTTCCACCCTTAATTGCATTGTTGCGGGATCACTTCCCCATGCCAGTATTTCCGCTTCCGTGATCACGCGCTCACACTTTGTGCACTTGGTCTTTTTCATATCGTCGGATCCTCCAAATAAGGATTTGCGGAGCACGTCACCAACTTTGACGGTTCCCTTGCCAATCGCGGCCGATAGTGACTCACGATTTGCCGGGACATTACAGATGGAATACTCCAAGAGTTCCCACTTGATAAAGTCAATGCCGCCGGTTTCCTCTCCTGTGTCCGGATCAGTGATCCACTCCGCTTCAAGCGGCATGAATCCAATGCTATGCGCTTTTAGGAAGTCACCCTTGACAAGCACCTTGACCTCCTGTGCAAATGCCGTGGGCGCAAATTCGTACTTGCTCTTGATCTCTCCATCTTCGGCCGTCAACCACAAGCCGCGGGCAATCGTGGGTATGTCGTGATCATGGGCCCAAAGCACAACCTTGTTTGCTTCCCACGGGCCGAATACGCCGCCGTCGGTTCTGACTATATCAAGGTACCGATCTTCATTCTCTGTGCTGATTATCGCAATGTTTTCATTTTTCCCGGCCTTGCTGTCCGATTTTGCGACGTACCCTTTGAACACAACTATTTTCTTGCGGCCTCCAACATCAACCGTGCTCTTGGTAATGTCCGCCCGCTTGGTGCCCATCGTCTTTTTGAAATCCGCCCACTTCATATTTCAATCCTCCCGCGTTACTTCCGCTTTGACTTCTGCCACAATAGTACACTCACAATTTACGCTTTGCAAATAATTTCTCTTTCCCGTCTGTTTTAACGCAATCACATGGGCCCGAAATTTCAAAGGTAAACGGGCACGGTTGCATGTAATGATTCTCCCCATCACACAACGCTTTGCCCTTCGCTTCGATCGTCTTACCGTCTTGCGTCCACTTGATCCCCATTACATTACCTCCCGTCCAAATCCTTCCAAGCTTGAGGATATTCTGTCTTTCTGTGTTTCCACATAAGATATATCATGCGAAATACAAAACATCCTACAAGCAAAACGAACATCAATCCTATTGACAATGTGAACATCTCCATAGTATTCATGATCTATTCCTCCGCTTCTAGTACCCGTATCATTTGATCGTATGCCTTAACCGCTACCCGGTGGTGCTTGACACCACCGGAATTCCCTTTGCAAAATTGCGGATTTTTAATGTAAGCCCTATGGATCCGCCGGTGATATTTTAGCCGGGTAATAACATCTTTTCGGTTTTTAATCTTCGGTTCTTTGTAAACTACGTCCACTATTCTTCCACCACATAGTTTCCAAACGCTTGATCACACCGGCAATTAATATCCTCTCCGGGATCTCCCGTTGCTCCGGGATAAGGCGCGGAGAATCCACCAACCGTAAACTCCTCATTCAACTGCCGCTCCTGCCCGTGGGCCTGTGCATGCGTGGCCCGCACTACATCATCCAATTCGGCCATCCACACCTTGACCGCGGCAAGGCCCGATTCCTTGACCGATTCCAATTGCCCGTTGTTCACCGCCTGTGTCGTTTCCGTCCGGACGATCCGCATAGTCTTGAAGTCAAGGCCCGGATCCGTATAATCCCCATAGGCCACCTTGATTGTGTCCCTCATTTCCTCATAGCTTTGCCCGGATTCAATGCCGCCTTGAATAGCGGCCCGGATCTGGCCGTGATAGTCTGCGGCGGGTACAGTCTTTATGAGCAATTCCTTTTCCGCTATGAAACTGCGAAAGTGTTCATCCGGGTTTGCGATCGTGTCAAGCTGTCCGATCTTCGCCTCCGCCAATGACACGCCCGTGGCAAGGCCGTTGTTGATTGACGGCTTGCTCATGGCCCACATGTCCACGGCCGCGGTATCTTCGGAGATCATGATAAAGTCGGCCGTTGCTTTGGTGATCCCGGCCGCACTCTTGTTGTGGAGATCCTTGAGATTCTTAAGCACGATCTTTTCATGATCCTTGAACATCCCGGAGAGATCCCCGGCCCACTTCTTTTCTATCTTATCGCCCTGCTTGGTGAACGCGCTCCAATACTGCTCCCTCAACTTCTGCGTGATCTCCGGCTTAAATACCCGCGTCTTTTCCGGGGCCTCAAGCTGTTTGGGATCCTTCCCCGTAATGGACAACGGGCCGGGCGTCGGATCCGTTGACAACTCCGCGGGTGCTGTCGCTCCCTGCAACGGCGCCATTGAGAACGGAGCAACCGGCACATATCCCCACGATACGGGATCCTTGCCCTCTGCTTCCCGTACCTCATTGATCGTGATCACAAATGCGTTCAAGTATGTCTGCGTTTTTACCAACTCAAATTGCTTGTCCTGTGGCGTCGTTTCCACAAACTCATAAATGATGTTGGCGTCATACAACGACATGATCCGTTCCGTGATCACTTCCGCGATTACTTTAAGGCGCGGCTGTATACCGTCCTTGTGGAAGCGGAACAAGTCGGCCTCGATCGCTGAACGGCCAAGCGCTCCCGTCTGATCAAAGAGCAATGACAGCGGCACCCGGAAGATGTTTGCAAGCTTCTTGCGGAGCGATTCATCCGTTGCCAAGTACCCAACTTCCTTTGCGTTCACAAACTGCGTGAGTGATTCAATAGCCGGGGAGATAACCACGCCGCCCGCTTTCTTGACACCCTGAAAAGCCGCCCGGAATTCCTCTTTGAATTCGTCCCGCCGTTTCTTATTGGTAAGAAGCTTCTTGAATTCTTCGCTTATAGTCGCGTGAAGTGACGGGCTCCCCATGTTGTCAAAGACGGCCTTCTGATATTTCTCGATACTGTCCAATGTGTTCACAACCATTGTTGCGGCTTGCAATGGGCCCATGCCGTAGTAATAGGGATCCACGGGATTGGGTAGTTTGAAGTGTGCTATTTCGTCCGGGGCAAAGGCAATCTTTTTACGATCCTTCTCATATATGTACCCGGCAATGATCTTATCCTCTGCCGGGACAATCTTCATGTGTTGCGGCAGGATCGGGTAGAGCTCTGCCGGGACACCCAGATTGTTTTTGACTATGTACCAATAAGCGTTGCCCGCCAATTCCAAATGCGTGGCCGTGATATAAAGAAGATTGCTACGGGTGTGCACTTCATTGACGGCCGCCATTGTGTCATTCCAAATGTGCGCCGGGACAATCTCAAATGTATCACCCTGCAATGATTTGACGTGCCCCTCAACCGTGGACATGACCGTGGCCTTGTAGTCCACAAGCATATACACATCACCGGTGAACGCCTTGAGCATGGAGCGCATGTTATTGTTGCGGATCTTTCCCGTCTTGTTTTCCCACGTTGCCGCCGCCCATACATTTTCCGTGTCCGGGCTAATGGCCCTTGCGATCCAATCTCTTGCTTTATCAAACATAGTTATATTCTCCTAAAAATTCATGACCCACGCGCCGCCGCCTTCAACTCCGCCAAGTAGTAACTCCGTCCATAGCCAAACATTAGCGTCCAATCTGTCCGGGCTCAAATCGCCGGGCATCCACTCGCACAACTGATCCTCCAACTCCGGGAAGATCCCGACATGATGAATCTTGCCTTGCTCATACAACGCGGCCACGGGCTCCGCACGCACATGCTTGCCGCGTGACGCATGCAACTGCGACACCGGCACCGTCTTGTCAACCGTGTTGATCGTGTGCACCACCATGTCACCACCGTTGTTTGTTTCTGCCACGATCCGATCCGCCTTATGGACGTGGTAAGCCGTCACACCTTCCGTGGCCCACACGCCGGGCGGGGCCTTTAAGGATCTGTCGTCCAATACAAAGCCGTGCATTTCTCCGTCCACTTCTGCAATGCCCCCCGCGACAATCCCGGTTTCCGCGGAGTTCTTATTGTTCTTCGCCTGTGGATCTATAGCCACCACAACGCGGATCAAGTCCGGGTGCGCCGACACTCTGAATTCCTCAAGGTTCTTCCGGCTCCATAGCGCGTTGGGATTATCTTCAAGGATCTGCGCGTGGATCTCCTGCTTGCCAAGCCGCGTCCCTTCATACGGGCCAAGAATATTCTTGATCCACTTCGGGTGAAGGTTTGACCGGTTCTCGTAACTGGATCCAATCACAACCTTTGAATCTTCGCGGGCCTCAATCTCTTTGAGCAACTTGAGCGGCCGCGGCGTCGTGGTGATTATTGTTCGCGGTTCGTCCGTGCTTACCTCACGCATGCCAAACTCAAGATTGTTCCACGTCTTGACCGGATTCCGATACTTGCACAATTCGTCACACCATGCCGTGTCACCGGAAAATCCCCGTACTTGATCCGGCGCTTGATCTGAATAGATCGTGCCGACGGTTCCATTGGGCCAAGTAAGGCGGCGCTTGGACGGTTCATATACGGGGCGCTCCGCCGGGTGTGTGTTTAACAGGATCCCGCCGGGGCCCTCAATCATGAAGTCGCGTGCGTCTGCCGGTGTCCGGGCAATCAACGCCATCCACCTTTTTGTTTGCATTGCTCTCTCATGTATCCATCCGCTCCCCGCTCTTGTCTTTCCAAATCCACGCCCGGCCCTTATAAGCCAAACGTACCAATCACCAAGCGGCGCAATCTGTTTGGGCCGCGCCCAAAAGCGCCAATTGTAAAGCACTTCCCGCGTGAAAGCTTCCGGCGTAAAATCAGCTTTCGCCTTCTCCAGTATCTTCGCCCTTGTCTTGGCGGGAAGCAATGCCATTGATTCGGCTTGCGAATTCTTCAAACACTCCTGTGTATTCAAGTGGGCCTCCGTCCTTACCCGTCAATTCTGTTTTCTGCATTGGCAATCCGTCAACGTGATTAAGGATCTGTGAGATCATCCGCACGTCACCATCCTTGATTGCAAGCTTAAGCATTTTCTTAATGAGCAACTGCGCGTGTGTCTTGTCCATCTTCTTACCGTCCAAGTCAAACGCCAAATCTTGCAACGCTTCTTTCAGTAATGCCACAAGAGAAAAGGATCCGGCCGGACGTCCTTTGGGATTGCCGCTTTGCCCCGGCTTCCACTTGCCGTTGGCCTCCCGGCCTGTGTCCTTCTTATCCTCCGGCGGCGGAGTGGGTGCGGCCTTTACCTTGTCTTTGGCCTTGCCTGTTCCGCCTGTTTGTTCACGCTTCTTTTCTGACATGCTTCAAGTCCATCCCCGGATGTAACATCCTATGTTCAAATGTCTTAACTGGCGGCTTACGTGGTTTCCCACACTTGGGGCATATTCGTTCTTCTCCGGATCCCCGGCATACGCGACATGTGCCCGGTTTGCCTACTGCGGCCGGGCCCGGTACCAATGGATTTCCTCCCCGTACTTTAATCATGTGTCACTCTCCCCTTTTGATCTCTCCCTCAACACCTGTACGATCTTTGCTCCAAGTAAAGCCGCCTTACGCTTCGGCGCTTCGTCAATCTCAATGTCGTCCAAAGCTTCCATCACAAACTCAAGATCCGACGCGGGGAATTCCACCATACGCCGGGTGCCGTCACTCTCTGTGCCTTCGGCTCCCTCTCCGCGGATCTCTGCTAATTCTTCCTCTCCAAATCCGATCCGCGCTAGATCCTCTTGATCGAAATTCGCCAATTCGTCCGGATCAAATCCAATGATGTTCTTGGATAGGCGCAAGCACAATTCTTGCTCCGCGGCCAATTCCGGTATGTTCCTGTAGATCACATCAATGTGCGTAAAGCCAAGCGTCTTTGCAATGCCCCACCTGTGACGGCCTCCAATGATCACGTTGTTTCGCTTCTTGGTGCAATTCGCAAGGATGGGTATTACAAATCCAAACTTACGGATGGAATCGGTGATCATATTGATTTCATGTTCCGTGGCCTTTTTGGGATTGTATTCATTGGGGCGCAAGTCGTTAATGGGAACGGCCACGATCGTGGAAACGGGAGCGGGCGCAAGTGCCCCGTTCTTTTGTTCCTTTGCTTCCGGCTTCTTGTCACCCATTGATTTAAGAATACACACCGGTGCGCACGCTGTCAAGTAAGGGCCCGCTTGCAAACGGCTTCGGCCGCGGCTATACTTGCATTGGATGAAAGCACAACGCGAGATTGATTTGCTTAATGAATGTCCATGTTGTTGCCATCACCGGCGCGATTATGACGGCGGGCTCACTCTCCGTGTTGCCGCGGACGGTTCCGGGATCCTATATTGCCCGTGGTGCTCACGCGGAAAATGCCCTCATTGCTTGGGGATCTTCGTTGCCTTTACTGCAGACATGGTAAAAACCGTCACACGGTATTGGAGCGTGCCATGAAGTATACACGGATCAAGGTTGTTTCGGACAAGGTGCTTGCCGGGATGATGGGCTCTCTCTGCCTCACGGCTTTGGCCATCAACGGCGTGATCTCCGGGGAGTATGCGGCGTATGGTATAATCGGGTTCGTTCTGTTGGCAAACGGTGTCAATATCTTTCTCACGCGGATGTTCCACAAATGAAAGGGGAGTGACTTATGGCAAGATTGTTGAGCAAGGAAGATTCACGGATGATCAAGGCGCAAGTGTCAAGCGTCTTGGTGCAAGAAGGTGCAAAGGCGGCCGGATCCCTGCTAAGAGAGTTATTCGGATTGGGCCGGGAAGTCGTGTGGGAGTACCGGGAAAAGCGCAAGAAGGAAGCCGCTGATAAAGCAACGGCCGTCAAGAAGGTCAAGGCCGTGAACAAGAAGAAAGCGGCCACAAAGAAAAAGGGGAAATCGTAATGGCATTAGAGATTCCAGATGATCTAAAGCAAATGGCCGTTGACGCATTGGTGAAGAATGTCAAGAAGGATCTTGAGGAAGCCGTGGAACCATTCCTTGCGGCCCTGCGGGATCTCTCCAATCGTATGGCGGCCGCGATCAACGCGACAAAGCTTCCGGGAGAATAACTTACCTGTACCGGCCCCGGCGTTGTCCCGCAATCGGTGTGCTCAACCTTCCCGGCACTTGAAGCCGTGCGCGGGGCCGGGGCCTCCCGCTCATACTTTCAATTTCCAAAATGACGGGTGTTCCCTTTTCAACTTCTTTAATTCTGTCACCGTCTTTTCAACCGTGCCCGCGTTTTGCGCTTCATCACACATGAACGATCCTTGCCAACATGACGCCGTTAAGCATTTGTCGCATACAGTAACACGGATTATGTCATCCTCCATTGGCGTTTCACTCAACATGTCACATGCCATGCTTAATGCCACGTCAAACGCTTTGCCCCTGCGGATGTGCCGCTTTAGGCCAAACCACTTTTTTGCTTGATTGTCCGAAAGAGAAAAGATCCACTCCCTCTTTAACGTCTTGACCACATACCCGCCTTGCTCTCCCCGTTCCAATATCACTTTCATTTTCATGCAACGATCCTCCCCGTGCGCGGATCCACATAGATGTACGTTCCCGCCTTGTGGTACCGCGGCGCCAACTTCCCCGCGAATAACTTTAATTCCTTAACCGTCTGCGCATGCTTCACCTTCTTGCCCTTCACATATAAAGCGTACCCGTCCTTGTGGCATTGCCGAACATATCCATACGGCGTGAGATCCCGGATCTCAAACAATCGGCACGCGGAGTGTTCTTTACCATACCGCTTGTACCTTTCCCCGTCGTCTACATAGTGCATGCGCCACGTGCGCGTGTACTCCCAATTCAATTCCTTTGCCATTAGATCCTCCCCGTCTTTTTAATATGCAACGCCAAACACTTCATACAAAAATATGATTCGGCCTCTGTCCGGCGGCGCGGCCTTGCTCCATGCTTCGCAAGCGCAAGGATCATGCCCATTATGCCGTACCGTTTCTTTCTGCAACGCTTCATTAGATCCATTCCTCCGCGATCACATGCGGCTTGGGCTCTTGCCACTTCATCACTTCCAACAAGCCGCCCTTCTGCACGATCATGTGCATGTCCAATCCTGTTCCGCTGTTGAAGTATACGCCGGGGATCCTGTGCGGGCTATGCACGGCGCACGGCTCATGGGTATGCCCGAATATCACGGCGCGTGCTTTCCGGGCCTTCATCACATTAAAGGCATGCTCTTGGTACGCATAGGCGGCAAGCGTCGGATCATCAAAGCCGTCCCATGCCCGGCCGTTCTCCGCAAAGCGCATGTACTTCTTAAAGACATGCTTCCATCCCTGCTTGCGCTGTTCCCGGAGCACGCGGTAAATCATTTGGGCCGTGCGCTTGTGCTTGCCAAAGTCCTTGTCTATATCTTCGTATCCCATTTGTTCAAGCACTCCTGCAATCTTGGTGATCCTGCGGCCGGTATTGGATCCCGGCTTATTGAACGGATCAAACCGGTGCCCGTGCTCCACCCATATGTCACCGGGAAGCATGACGTTCTCAACTGCCTTGACCTCAAGAATCGGGATCGTGCCAAAGGCAAGCGTCAACCAATCGTGATTACCCGCAACGTATATGATCTTGAAATGCTCTTGCATGAATCGGAACAACTCCGCATTGTGTTCTAGGATCTGATCCAACGTGAATTGCCACAACTCCAAGAAGTCACCGACAATGACGATCTCCCGGATCCCCATTGCGTGCGCCCACATGAGCAAGCGCATGAGTGGGCCACGGTGCTTGAAGTCGTCCACCTTGCCGCCGGGCCCAATATGGTGATCACTGAATATCAAGCGCCAATCCTTCACCGTAGTTTTCCCTCCTTGTCTGCCTCTTTAACTGCTGTGGCGGCTTTCAGATATTTGGCATGAAGTCCGGGGCAACTCTCCCATCTGTCCATTGGATAACGTGACTTAAACGCCACCCTTGCCACTTTCTCCACATCCAACGGCTTGGAGCATGCTTTATTCCACAACTGTTTGGCACCTGTCGTCACTATTGATTCAAACGTCGCGCATTGTGGATTGATTCCATACACGCGGCCATTTACCACGTTCCGGATGTATATAAAATCCCCGGTGTGTGACGGCATGTGCTCCACCGTCCCGCCCATACTTGGACGATCGGACGACGGGGAATACTGCACATCTACAATGTCACCTTCTTTGATCGGCCTCATTTGTCACCCTCCACAATGTCCACCGTGCAATCCCCTTGCAAGTAGATCTCTTTGATCCCCTTGATCTTTGCCGCAAGCAAGTGATCCCGGATCCGTTGCAGTAGATCCGGGGATCCCATGTGCCCGTCACTCAAGTACACGCGCTTTGTTTTCATGATCCCTTTACCCCTGTTTGCGGCAAGCCGTCCATGCTGTCCGCAACCCGCCGCACGTTGTCGGTGAATGTCTTTCGCTTCTTGACACGGTACCCTTTATCAATGAGCGATTCCGTGCACATAGTAAGAAGCATATTCATGTACTTTGTTTCCTCCGTGTTCGGCTTCCATTCATTTGCCATTGTCCACACTCTCTCCCTGCTCCGGCATTTCATATCCCGGAAGTAACATCTGCGGATTGTCCACCGCGTTACCGATTACGGAATAGCCGCCGCACTCCGGATCATTGACAAGCTGATTCAATGACATGTGTGCCACGGCCCATCTTCCTTCTTTCCATTCCACCGGATCAATGCCGCATGCGTGCTTGATTATATCCCCTTCCCATATCTCCGTGGAGGCCGGGGCCAGTGTAACCTCTTGAGCGAATAGGCAAACCGTCTTGATCTCTACCCACAAGGCCGGGACGTGCACGGCCGGTTTGATCTTGTGTCCAATGGCGTTGTCCCTGCCAACACCCCGGAGATATTTATTGTTGTTGGCATATTGCGAGTTAGTCCAATCGTTCCGGGAAAACCACTCTATTGAAAGCATGCCCTCCACCCAAACGCCGTTGCTCTTGCCTCTGTACCTTACGTCAAATCCCGTGATCGTTTTCATAGTATTACTGCCTCCGTTGCTGTTAGCATTGCCCCAATAACCGTTTCGTTCTGCTTAAGCCACATCCGATAATGGTGCTCCCGTTCCTCCCGCGGTGCTTCCATACTTCCCCACACATCCTTACCCGGCGCCGTGTGCCCCGTCATAATTCTGAAAGCACGCGCCATGATCTCAAATGTCTGTTGCGGATTAAGTGCCACTTTACTTCCCTCCCTTATAGTGTCACGACTTCAAATGCCGTGATCATTTCCGCAATCATATCGGCGTGTTCACTCTCCCATTCCTTGTATCTTCCGGCCCGGTCTGATGTTGACATTGCAACCATGCCCGGCTCCGCATGTGCTAGCATGGCATTAAAAGCATGCGACTTGATCTTGTTGATCGCGTCAAGGGAAAGCGTTGTGTGTGTCACAACTTGATCCGCTCCCTCCGGATCCGGTTCGGCGTTCATGGCGTCCACTTCGTCAATCAACTCTCCCAAGTATCCGTGGATCTTCCGCGCATATTCTTCATTGTCCGCTTGGAATTGATTTTGTCCGCCCTCCGACGGATCATACATGCGTACATAGGTGATTTCTTTATTGCGCACAACCGCGTGGCACATCCCCGGCAAGTCCCATGATAAAATCACTTCCTCAACATTCTTCTTTTCCATTCTTCCCTCCCTTTATATGTTCGTCGTCATACCACCGTTCAAGAAATCTAATGTCCGCCACGGCTTTTTTCCGGCGCTTCCTATTCCGGTTCCACCTGTAAACCGTTTCCGCAAAGATCGGTGCCAAGAATCCCATGCACAAAGCACCCACAATTACCACATGTTCAACGCCCTTCATCCCCGTTTCCCTCCCTTCCCGTCAAATAGGATCCGGGCAATGATCTTCCCGGCCAAGTACCCGATCACGCCCAAGACTATGAGCGCGGCCGCAAGCTTGATCCTCATTATGACACATTCAATCATCTGCCGCGCCCGCCCCGCGGTTCCCTCTTTTCTATCTTCTTGAATCCGGCCGCCGTGTACCCCGGCTTGCCTCCGTATTTTCTCCGGAGTTCTTCCAATCGTTCCTTGCGGGCCTTTAATAGTTTCTCTTGTGCCGTAAGCGGCGCCGGGGCCCGTACACGGGATCCCCTGCTCTTGCGATATGCCGCATATTCTTGCACCACTTTGGCGTGCTCTGCCGTCAAAGCCGCATGCGTGGCCGTCAACGCCGCGTGTGCGCTCCAAGATGATACGGCGGCCGCTTCTGCCTGTGTCCGATAATCGGCACGCTCTTGCATGGCCTTGTCGCGTTCTCCCTGCAATGCGGCATGCTCTACCCTCAACGCTTCGTGCTCCCCGCGCAAGATCTCATGCCCCGCGGTCAAGGCCGCATACTCCACCTTGAGTGCTTCGTGCGCGTCCGCCGTGGATTTCAACGCCGCGATCATCAACGGATCCGGGCCCGTGGATCCACACCCGGCAAGACATACAACCACGATCAACAACATGATTCTTTTCATCACTTCCTCCCGGCCCCTATGGGCCATTCCTTTATTTGCGGATTCCGTTTTAGATTCCGCTTGGTGAACACCGGCACGGAATTTTCCCGCGCTTCTGATATTACCCGCTCAACACATCCCGGCCGCGGCTCCTGTCCTTTAGATCCGGGGCCCGTCATTGCTCCAATGATCACCCAATCAACCAACGGCCAATGCAACGCCGGTGGATCCGTCATGGGCTCACAACTCACAAAGTGAACGTGCCGCCCGTTGTCCGGGGCCAAGTGCATGACGCGATAATTACGGCTCCAATCCTCCACCGTGACGCCGATCCAAACATTGTCCGGGATCACGTCCCAATCATCTATGCGATCCGGCCGCTTCGTCAACACCATGAACGTATGCCGCGGGGATTCTTTCATGATCATCCATACGGCTATGCGCCACGCCGGTGGCACTCTGAGGCCCCAAAGATCCGTGGTGGATCCACAAAAGATCCTTGCCGGTTCCTTCCTCCCGGACGGTTGCGTTAAGCGCTCCGGGTGGAATGTCGGCTCAAAACTCATTCCAAAGCGTTCATACAACCGGCGTGCATAGCAGTAATCACACCCGCCCCGGCACCCGGTGATCGGATTCCAAGTATAGTCCGCCCATTCAATTGTGTCCTTGACGTTGTTCATGCTCTCCCCTTCCGCACCCATATAAAAATCAAGGCGCTCATAATCACGCCGCTTGTAAATCCGGATCCCCATATGGCGGGTCTAAGCCCTTCACCGTAAAGTCCCACAACCAATAGAGCAACCGCCCCTGTCACCATCACCACAAGCCCTTGTATTCTCTCTCTCTTGTTCATTGTTCCCTCCCTCCCTTAAGAGCGGGGCACAAGGAACGTATACCATTGGATGTGCCGACACCATGCCGGTTCCCTATTAGCATGCACCCCTGCTTACCAATAAGGTTGATCACCCGGATTCCCTGCGCCCCGTCATTCATATCTGTTTCCTCTCCACCGGGTGCCACCCGCTTTCCATGTCCGTTTGTTCGATCACAACATCCTCCGCGCTGTGTCCCATAGGAACATCAATGCGTAAAAACATTTCCCCGTCACGGTGCAGAAAGATAGTGTCGCACGTTGACGGAAAGCCCCGCGTAATATCTTTGTGTATTTCGTTCTTCATCTTAACCTCCATCCTTTCACCATGCGCCCGTACTCCGCCAAAAGAAAAGCGTCACATATCCCGTCAAGCAACCGGCCGCGTTCCGTCCGCGTCGCAAGATTGGGACACAACCGGAGCGCGATCTTTTCCGCCTGTTCTTTGGTATCATCCCCGCGGATCCCAAAAAGCTTTTGCCATGCCTTTGGCCGCACTACTTCAATGCGTTCCTCCGGGATCCCTATTCCCAAGAGCATGCCCCAATATATCCCATAGCCGTACCCGGTTTGAAATCCCGCGACGGCGCCTTGATCATTAAATGCTTGTTGTTCCTCAATGACAACGTGCCCGATCACGGGACGGTTTGCCCTCTGCAATATCTCCAAGAGATCCGGCTTGTTGTAAGACACAACCTTGCGCGGCTTCGTCTTGCCCTTGCGTGGCGGCGCCATGCTTTTGTCAACGGGAATGTCCCACGTCTTGACCGTGGAATCCGGACAGCACATCCGGGCAATGCCGCCGTACTTCCCCGGATCTATTCCAAGTAGGAGCTCATTCACCGGGCACATCCGCCATGAAGCGCTGTATTTCCTTCGTGTACATTTCAAAAATTCGTTCGCTTTTACACTTTTGCTCAAAAGAATAAACGCCGCCTTTGGGACATACGGCCTTGTGCCACACGATCCGGCCAAGCACTACGTCGTTTCCCTTGCGGCGGCACTCCCATTCCATGTGTTCCTTTATCGCGTGCACCGCGTCCGGAATAAAGATCACATGCGTGAATTCTCCCGGAGATCCCGGCACGGCCGTTTTCATCTGCTCCCGGCGCATAAAATCCGTTACCTCTTGCAACACTTCCGGGGCCAAATCGCATGTAATCACATCCGCTTGGAAGGTGTACCTGTCCGCGATATTTCCCCAATGCACCCGTCCAACTTGTTCACCCCTCTGCATGGTGTGTTCAAGGAAGCACAACCATTGCGGGTGATTGTTAAAGTTTCCCTCTATCCCGTGAAAGCGCACATGCTCCGGATCCGGCGGCTCTGCCGATTTCACCGGCCGATCCTCTGACCGGCGGGCCACTTCATCAATCGCCGCTCCCAATTCGTCCAATTCTTTTGCCACTTTTATAAAGCCCAAATCCCCAAATGCCGGATCCCTCCCTTTGGCGTCCCGAAATGCGTTTTCCGAAATCATCCCGTCACGCTTGGTGATCAACGCTTGAAATCTGATTTGCCACACCAATAACATACCTTCCGTCAATTCCATAATCCCCTCCCGTTTATGACGCTTCGCCCGCGTCGTGCTTCACTTGCTCTATGTAATCCCCGCCGCCCGGAGTTTCCCGGACATACTCAAAGGGATGATCCGATCCCGGAAGCATGCGCATGGACGCACCACCCGGCGTTTGAAGATTGTCACACCGCGGACACCCGGCCACGAATTCCTTTTGAAACATGTCCCGGCCCAATATGAAGGTTTGCTTTGCGCCGACGTACCCACACTTATTGCATTTTACTTGCATGTGATTGCCACCTTCCATTTGTGCCGGATCCCCAAGACGCAATGCCCTTCCGTAATCCCGAATATATGTCCGGTGTGTTCGCCAAGCTTGTATGTAATCTCCACAATCACGGCTTTGCCGGTAAACCCTGCTTTCCGCCCGCCGGGGATCCACTCCCTCAAGTACATGAAATCCCCAACCTTATAATTCCGATCGTCGTACCGGGTTTCAAACGGTTTAATGCCCGCGGCCACGGCGTCAAAGTATACCGGCAAGATCTTGACGCAATGCACCGTCATGTCCGGGATCCTGCACGCGGCCACTTCGTCCTTTTTCAAGTCTACGATCCCTTTGATTGCCGCATGGATGTTGTCGTGCTCTTTCATGTCCCGGCGTCCTCCCCGCGTCCGTACTCCTGCACATACAATTCCAATTCCGCACGTTGCATGTACGCCCGCGCAAGCCGGGTGTGGCACTCTTTCGTTCCGTTGAAACAGGACTTTTCCGCCTTTTCTAAATGCACATCCGCCATCTTTAACATTTCCGCAATCTTCATGATTCCCTCCCGGTTAGATTTCAAGTTTGATTTGTACGCTGTCCACTCTGCATGTTTCCAATGTTTCAAGATCCGTGCCAATTAGCGCTTGGCGCCGCGTGGTGATCATGAGATCTCCAATCTCCATGCGCGACCGTTCCTCAAACTTAGTCAAGGCCGCATTGAGCATTTCCATAATCGCTTGCTCCGATCTGCGCTTTGCTTCCTTCACTTGCTCAACTGTAATGTCACCCACGATTCCCTCCCTTCAAAAGAACATCAATGTTCTAAACTGCATTGCCGCGATTGCAATGAGGGAGAACGCGACGGCCAACCAAATGGCGTCCCGGCCTTCCTCCCCGTCATAAACAAGGCCCTTCATCACAAAGTAACATGCGGCGATAATGCACCAAGCGGCCAATGCCGTGCAAAAATGCCGGGCAATAGTTTGCCACAACGCCATTTCATAAATGTCTACCATGTCACGCCCCCTTTTCAAAATGCTTGGCCGATAATGCTTCCTCTTTGAATCCTTCGTGAAGCAACTTCCCTTTGGTGCTGTACAAGTTCACCGCGTAAAGCGCGTGTCCACACGGCGGCATTGGTGTGCCCGCGAATAATTCCTTTTCTATATCCCCGGCAAACTTCCAATGCTCCGATAGGTTGCAATCACATGTTGCGTTTCCCTCCTCATAGGGCCATATGAACACGGATTGACTTTCTTCCTTAAAGATCCCTGTCGTGAAATACTCCCGAATCTCTCCCGTGAGATTGTGCCGGATCCGCTCAACAAGTTTCACCCATTCGTGCTTGTCCGGGTGCCGGGATGTTTGCTTTTGAAATTCGTAATCTTCGCGCATAGTGCCCTCCCGTTTATCCGGTGATTTCCTCTTGCTTGAATAACCATGAAAAGCGTTCAAGCTGTGTGTATTCAGCGGCCAACCGTATGTGCTCAATGCCCCCCCCCACGCCGGTACCATTCAAAATGCCTTTGGCCGCCATTCGCGCCATACGGTGCTCCGCGTCCCGGTGTTCCCACTTCATATCCCTTGCCAACATCTTGCGTCTATCTTTTGCGATCATGATGGTACCTCTCCTTTTGGTGACGCCGCTTCCATTAAGCGCGTTGTGAGCTCCGCCACGATCTCACGGGCCACTCCCTCAATAATCCCTTTCTCCGTTGGGTGCCGGGCAATGAGTGACCGCGTGCGTTGCTCCCCGGCGCATACTGCCCGCAACGGATCCCCGGATTTCTTCATTTCATCTTTCATGGCCCACGCAATATTGGTGCCGATTGACTTGCGCTTTTCATCCGCGGCCGCCCGGCGTTCCTTGCGTGATAGTTTAACCGTCATGTTCCGCTCCCGTTTCGTCGCACTCTTTCACATAGCCCGGAAGCCACACATCTTCCTCCACTCCCGGAATGTGGATCCACAAATACTTGCAGAAGCGTTCCCAAATATCGTCCGATCCCTCTTTGTAATCGCAATGCTTATGCGGAGAGGCCCACATGTCCGCCGCCACTTTCGGGAGCGCGGACAACGGCACCCACTTGACATATGAGATTTCGGATCCGTAGATCTTGCATATGGGATCCATTGTCGGCCGGTTCCCTTGCTTCCCCTGCTCCACGCCCGGATCAAATCCAAAGTACCGATTGATTGAGCGTTGAATCTCATACAGCATTGGAGCGAATCCGTCGTTACCCAACTTCAAGGCCAAGTAATCCGGCACAATGAATCCGTTGTGTAAGGACGTGTACACTACCAATTCCGACGCGCTCATTGTAATGCACACGTCGTTGTACCATAATTCCCGGCCAAAGCGGTACCCGTTGACGACATGCTCAAGCGGATAATACTTCAAACAGAAGTGCACCGTTTCAATCCTCTTGTCCTCCGGGATCGTGGAGATTACTTCCCCGGACATGCCCTTGACCTTCAAAGCGTTTACACGGGAATCGTCAAGAATCCATGTATGCGGATCCCCAAATGATTGCCGCTCTTTCCTTGTATAGTTTATTTGTCCATCCCACATGCGCGTGGATCCTTCAACAAAGCCGTTGTCCGTCGCTTTTATTTCGTCAATCAGCACCGTGCGGCCGCCTAGTCCATTGCACCCGGACGGCAAATCACCTTTACCGTCGCTTATGTCAAAGTCATGCACCACTCCATCAATCTTGATCTTGCGTCCCATGATCCCCTCCCGGTTATAGTATTTGACCTTCTTTAAGCGGCTTATCCTGTATATAGGATCTGAAATCCCCAACGGTGAAATGGAAGAAATCGCTTCGGTGCTTCCCCGGCCATTGGGCCATGCACTCCCATTCATCCTTGTAATATTCTTCCGTCAACAAGTCGGCCGGGCGCTTCACAATCTTGACGGTAATAGTAGGTACCAATAAACAGGTTCCGTGAGCATCCGCGTCAAGTGTTATTTCTCCAACGCAAAACACAAGCACGGGATTGTGCTTTAATTCTTCATGCTCCCGGATCCCGCCATGCGAAAAGTAGCTTTCCGCGTTTGATCTTCCTGCCGTGATAACCTTAATCATGATTCCCTCCCTTGTTATGGGCCGCACCATTGCGGCCGTGCTATTCAATCCACCGTGCCAACTTCCGATTCCTTCTCCGCGTTCCGTTCCTTCCACCATTCATCCCGGCACTTTGCATAATTGAAATCCCCGAATTCCGGATTGGCGGGCCACTTACCCAAACCCGTTTGCCGCATGACGGCAAGCGTGCACGCCGGGCACCCGCCCGTGTCGTCGTATAGATTTGCCAACGTGCGCGGCTTATCATCCGTCCACACCATCACGAATGTTTCCATCCCCATGTCGTTACAACGTGCGTCCTCCGTCCGCAATAGCTTGAAGTATCCGCGCCACTTTTCCACCCATTCCCGCGTTTGCATGTTGTCACACACCCGGCAATCCCTGTCCGGATTGGCCGTGCAATGCTTTTCGTGTTTCTTCATGTGCCCGGCGCATAGGCCATGCTTTTTGCAATGCTCACAATAATAAACCGTCTTTGTCTTGGTGCGCATTAGTCACGGGCCCCCACGCCGTCAACGCCGCAACCGTCATGCACCCGGCGCCGCTCCATTGCTAATTGCTCCGGATCCTTTTCACGACGCGCTCCACATTTGCCGCCTTCATCAATGTCTATTTCGTCATAGGAACATCCATCTTCCGTCCACATTTCACATGTGTTGTCATTACAAGTCACCGTGCAAGTCATGTTCCTGTCCCTCCCTCTAACCAATCCCACAACTTCTTATCTCCCGGTGTGCTTGACATAGTGAACAAATCCGGCGGGCCGCTTGTGAACGCTTGCCGCATAATCCGGAGCGTATAGAATTGATCTTTGAGCGTGCGCGTCCACCGCTTAAAGAATTTCTCCACCTTGTCCCGATCGCCGGGATCCGCGCACGGCTCATATAGCCAGTACCCGCCCTTGCCTTTGTCACCGTCAACGGATGATATGATCATCTTCCCATCCCTACGGAGCGCTTGGATCGCTTCCCGGACGGTTTTCGTATTGCACCGCCTCACGCCCACTTGATCCGCGATCATCATTTGCGTTTGCGGGAACAACCGCATTACCCGCATTACTTCCAACTTGAGCGCGTCCATCTTTTCTGTTTTTAATCTTTTCGCCATAGTGCCCTCCCGTTTATCCTTCCTGTCCCGCTTCCCGCGGAGCGGCCTTTGCGTCCTGCTCCGCATATCCCTTGAGAAGATCCCCACAATAACAACAACCGGCGTCCTTCTGCGTGGCCCCTACCCATATAATACGCCGCCGACACGTCCCGCCGGGGCATGTGTATGTGCCTATCCAAAACCCCTTTAAGCGGAGATCTATTTCCGGACACTTAACGCCGTTGTCCCGGAGGATCACTTGATACTTGCGCATGGATCCATATTTACCGGCGTTGTCGTTTGCGGCCGCGGAACACGATTGGCACCAATGCTTAAATGCCCGTTGCAAACGCGCAACATTCGCCTCCCCTAAATCGTCCTTTTCTTTTTGTGTGTACTCAACATACTCTTTCACGTCCTCCGGTATCGCCGGGATCTCAACCGGGGCAAATCCACCTTCCTTCAAAAGCCGGTACGCTGTTTGTGCTGTCCTCAACTCAAATTCCTTCTTGCTAATCTCTCCCCTACTCCACGCCCGGAAATCATCCATGCCCGGATGTGCCACATACCCTTGATCATCCATCCTTTTGACCCTCCATTTTCGCTTTCATTTCCTTGACACGATCCGACGGTTGATCCGCCTTCCAATTCCCGAATTCATTTGCCGCATAGTTTAGTGACCACTCTGCAAGCTTACCCTTCTTGGCCTTTGCCGCCGCGTACTCTATGCAATCCCCTATGGCCGTTAAATCTCCACCGGCCGCCTTATGGATCCGCTCTGCCGCCTTGAGATTGCGCATGAGTATGTCGTCAACTATATCGGACGGCACGGAAACATCCTCCCCTTCCTTTATTTTTATAAAGAGTGCAACGATCTTATATATATAAGATTCTTCCATTATTCCCTTCTTACATTCTTGTTTGTTGTTACTTGCCTGTTGGCGGCCTGTTGCTTGCTTGTTAGTTTGCTTGTTACCTTTGGGTTTCTCCGGTTGATAAACCTTCCAATTGCATATACTTATAATGGAAAACTGGTGTGTTGTTTCGCGTGTTAGATTTCGTTCCGTTTTCTCAAGCACTTTTAAGTGTGTCCGGATGTTCTGTATGGATTGGCCGGTTTCCTCCGCGGCCGTCTGTAGTCCAAAAACGAATTGGCCCGGCTTCAAGTGCACCAGTGTGGCGCCCACATAAAGGGAGTGTTCCTTGTGACTTGCTTTCAGTAGGCACCACGTCCAAAACGCCCAAAGCTTTGTGTTCCGTAACCACTTCCACTTGACCTTGCGCCAAAGCTTTATATATCCCAACTCCATTCCATCAAGCATGTGCGGGTTTCCCTTCGTCGTTGTCCTGTACGTGGGTGCTTGCCATTTCCCGGTAAATCTGCACCGCTTTATTTGTCAACATTTCCGTTACGCCATCGGATCCAATGCAAGAGGAACACACATCAATGGCGGCGTCATGCCGCCCGGCGTTGTGGAAATCCCCGTGTGTATCCTTTATCGTGATCGAAATAGAAAAGTAATCTTCAACCGGCTTCATGCAATATCTACATTTCATGGTGTCCTCCGTAAGCGGATACGGGAGCGGCCCGGAGAGCGCAATTCCCTACCTCCTGCCACCGTCATTCTCCCGCACCCGCTTTGATCATGCCCGCGTTTCCTTTAGTCTTTCAAGCCGTCAAATTCGGCTTGCTGTTGTCTTACTGATATAAACACGTTGGTATCAACCACGGATGTTAAAAGCAATACATCCTCCGGGCCCATAGTCCCGCTTACAGTAAAGGTGACAAACGGGCGGCCGGTGCTTTCGTGCCGGGTGATCTGCAACTTGGTAAGCTTGGCCGCTTGATCCTCAATGGATCGGAGATCCGGCTTTCTTTTCTTCTTGTCCTTGTCCGCTGTGTTGGGTAAGTCTGCTTGCGTCCCGGTCAACGCCTTCCCCTTAAGATCCTTGACGCCCTTTTTAACGTCTATTGTAAGTGGCCCGCCCTTCGCGTCCTTCTTTGGATCCGCGCCCTTCGTCGCTTTCAACTTCCCGGCGGCGTTCTTTTTTGGATCCTTCTTGTTG
>SDBU01000726.1_pt1 | contig 46866 bp, 68 predicted proteins | sample 2277071 | NCBI WGS metagenome assembly SDBU01 (sample SAMN10397929, study PRJNA504765) | marine sediment metagenome | isolation source: marine sediment core GS08_GC12, 126 cmbsf | place: Arctic Ocean: Gakkel Ridge, Loki's castle | collected 2008
AGGTTCTTTAGATACAACACCTGCTATGTCTGTTGATTATTTAACAAACAACGTCGACATAATTAATAATATTACAGTAGGCGGCACTGTTGATGGGATCGACATAGCGACTGACGTAGCGGCAAATACATCGAAGTCTTTCGCTACGTTTAATCCTGGACGATACGGGGCGTTCAATTCCGATGCTTTCCCATCTCTTGATAATGTACTTGGACTTTCGTCTACTCGTGGGTTTATTGCTCTTGATGATGGAGAGGTTATAGGTATATCATGGCAAGCTCGTTGCTCTGCTTACGGTGGAAGCCCGGAAACAATGGCGATAGTGCTTTATATCGCCGCTTCTGCGGTTGACACCACAGCAGGTACATCAATCTCTTCAGCGGCAAAATTTTATGAAGTTGAAACCTACGCGCCGGGTGCAGAAACTTTCAGTCAAGGTGATGCGATTTCATGTTATGTGCTATTCCCCGATGGATCACCGTTGAGTGATGGGAAAATTATGCGTGAAATGATAATACTGATTCAGGTTAAATACTACTAAGGGAGAAAGTCATGCCACATTATGCTTATGAGTTGTTCGATGCACTCGCTAAAAAAATGGAGTGCGAGGATGACACTGACATCATCAATAACCTCCGGGATCAATACCCTAAAGATGAGGACGAAATTTCTGATCGGGTTTGGAATAGATTCCAGAACTGGATAAGATAACGAGGTCATAGATATGCCTTCAAAGTTTGAAGAATTCAGCCGGTTAAATGCTAATCGGGGTTTCAGGCCATTCAATCTCTTTGGCGCCAACAATCTCCCTACCCTGACTGGTAGCAGTACTCTGGCAACACAGCCAGCCAATGTATCAGACCTGTTCACTCAGACAGTTCAGGGTGGGTTAGGTGTTCCACCAGGAAGAGGCGGTAAACCCCCATCTGCATTTCCGACTTCTGGTGACCCACCTGGTTTTGTGGGACCGTTATCCTTATTGGGAGTTGCGGGAGGGCAGGCACTGAATGTGTTTGGTGGACCCCCCAGTATAGATTTTACGCCCAGCAGGCCACCCGGCCTGGGTGCTTTACGGCGAAATCTGGGCGTTACCAACCAGAACCTACTGCAACAGGAGATAGGAGAGGTGGAAAGGGATGCTACCCGAGCTGGATTAACCAGCAGTGGTTACCTGCGATCATTGAAAAATGCACCGTTCCGGGCTGCAGGTGAACGGGAAATAGCGGGAGAGGCTGCTATTGCAGAGTTGGAACTGCGCGCATGGCTGGAACGTCAGAACATGGAAATGCGTTTAGCGATAGCGCAAGCGGAACTGGAAGCTGGTGCAGCTACACCTGGTGACCTGATCACAGGTATTGCACAGTCATTACCATTCGCATTTGTATAGAGGTGTAGAATATGCCACAGACAAATATCAGCCAGGTATTCGCTGAATATACACAGAACAGGCAACGTCTGGCTGAACTCCGCAGGATTAACCAGGACAGGGCACTGGCAATGCAGGATGTAGAGACTGCGAGAGCTGGTCGGGAAAGATTTGGCAGTAGTCTACAGCAGACCCTGGCACTGCCAAGCCTTGGAGATGTGGGAAGCGACCCCAACCTCCCTCCTTCATTACGACCGGTGAATCCTCCACCTTCGATTCCTGAAGCATTAAGGACTGAATTCGGTAAGGATCCGAATCTATTCCTGGAGAACATAGGGCAGTTACCACCTTTTGCACCAGCACCTGTGCAAGAACCACTGGAAAAAGTCATTGTGGATGGTGTAGAAACATTTGTGCCCAGGAGTCAAGCTGTAGGCCAACAGGCAGGATTTAAGCCTACACCAAAAGAGGAACGAGTCGATCCCCTGGTTAAGGTTATTGTGGATGGTGTTGAGAAGTGGATACAGAGAAGTAAAGCTGCAGGTATGCAGGCGGGTAGACCACCTGTACAAAGAACTCCACAGGGATTATACCCGGTATTAGGCGAGGATGGTGTCTCAAGGCTTGTAAAATACGAGGACGCCATAGGTCAACCTGCAGGAAACCAACCCAAAGGTGATGTAGATTTCGAAGCAATATTAGGAAGAGAAGAACCGGACGTCATAGAACCACCTCCTGTTGATGACGAGGAAGCAACCATCAAAGCTGCGAAAGCGATCGATGTCGTCGATGAAGATGGTAACCAGACAACCGCATTCGATGCCTGGGAAGAATTTTATCAAGATGACATGACATTAAAGGAGTTCATTGCCCAAATCCAACAATAAACCTATATTCACCCTGGTCGACAAAAAGCCGGTGTTCAGACTGGCTTCTGCCAAGCCGGTATTTAAATTAGCAGACCAGCAACCAGACCGAACAGTCGGGTTACCTCTTATACCCCTGGCTGAAGCTGCCACGGATAGCTTTATTCAACGGCAGCAGCAGGCGCCGGTAGTCACCCCACAATTACAATCGGTTGATCAGACACCTATTAGAGGTGAAGCTCCCCGCGGTGCAGGACGACCTCGATCAGTGAAAGATGAACCAAGAGCATCTCTTGTAGGTGTACCTACCTTCGAACCGGGTAGACCGGGTCAACCCCTGATCCCATTGACCGAGGCTGTCCCTGCGAGTTTAGCACAACCCCAACCACATCTACAGATAGACAAACCCAGAGCTTCTTTCGTAGGTGCACCCACCTTCGAACCGGGTGGACCGGGAGAACCCCTGATACCATTGACCGAGGCTGTCCCTGCGAGTTTAGCACAGCCCCAGCTACAAATAGATGCACCAGATATTTTCAGGTTTTCTCCTGTAACGGATGTGGATGCCGGCCCGGGGTTACCTGATATATTACCACCTATAAGTGTATCTCGATTACCTATACCACCAGCAACCGATCAGATACCTTTCAGAGGCGAAGTTCCACGCGGTGCAGCAAGACCTCGATCAGTGAAAGATGAACCAAGAGCATCTCTTGTAGGTGTACCTACCTTCGAACCGGGTAGACCGGGTCAACCCCTGATCCCATTTGCACCATCCCCGGCTGCAAGTACAGATGCACTGCTACCAGCACCCATAGATCCAATTGCACTCAGGCGGGAACTTACCCCAGAATTACCGATAGATCAACCTGTACTGCCAGATATCACTACACTAGACCCTCGAAGTCCTGACTATGTGCCACTAATACCTGAATTAGAGGCAAAATATCCAAATAAATCCACTGAAGTTATGACTGCTGTTATGGCTGGTATTGTCAGTGGATTATCGGCAGGTTATATCCCCACTCATACGGAATGGGATTCGATAGTTGCACAGTGGGCAGAGCAAGTAGGACACCTGGCGGGTACACTAATACCACTGACAACGGCGACAAAAATTGCGGGTATCATTTTCACAGGACTCAGAACTGCAAAAGGACCCATAAAAATAGCAAGGGCAGCTACGGGCGGTGGAATATTTGGTGGATTAAGAAAACCAGGGGAGGGTGAAACCCGGCTGGGTAACATACCCAAGGATGCTGCTTTCTTCGCTTCATTGCATGTGCCTGGGGTGCTTCCTATCAGCCGAGTAGCCAGAACGGGGTTGTCAACTATACCTGGAGCCGGGTTTGCGGCTGCAGCAGGTGCTTCTCTGCCTGAAACGCTATTGGCTGGCGCAGTTACCGGTGGATTCGGGGCAATCCAGCCGAGAGTAAAACGAATAGATCCCGGATCCAGGATAATAAGGCCGGGCGATGAAAGAATACCTACAGAAATCATAAAGGCGCGTGAACCTGGCGTACCAAAAGAAATTATCCGACCCGGACCACAGAAACCTACCGATCCGGTGGTACTGTTTGAATCTGGTGCGAGACCAACCGAAGCGGTGAAGGCTCTAGTTGATAAATTTGGCAAACAACTCAAGGAACCTACTTCGAAGGTGGGCAGGGTATTCGATGCTGTTGCCAATGCGAAGCGGCAGTTTGTGCAATACGTCGTTGATGGTGAAGTGCGGGTCAGGGACCTGGTGAGCCGTAAGGACGTGAAGGTTACTGACATATCTGATCCATATCTGCGATCGACCCTGTACCACGGCCGTGTGCACGATCGGGTGACGAGAACCCGGGCAGAATTAGAGTTGTGGTTCAGAGAGGTCAACGAAGCGGGTATATCTCGTAATGACGTATCTGAATTCCTTTATACCAGGCATGTACCGGAACGCAATGCGCAACTTTACGATGGTGCTGCAGGGATAAAAACAGCAGAGGCCAATGCACGTCAGCAGATACTTATCAGGAAAGGCACCTTCCCTGAAATAGAGAGGCTGGCGGAACCGATCAGGCAACTGTCCGACCGAACCCTGGATATCCTGGTTGAAGGTCAAGTTATAGCACCGGAGTTCGCAGCCTTCCTGCGAGAGAGATACCCAAACCATGTACCTCTGAACAGGATAATATCTGACATAGAGAACATTGAAGATTCCTATTTAGCCAAACAGCATTCCGAAGGTGCCTCTCGTGACGTCAGGGCAACCGGGATTATAAGGGCTACCGGTGGCAGCAGGCTGGTCAATGATATCGTAGGGAACGTGGCACAGAACTACGAACAGGCGATCATCAGAGCTGAAAAGAACATGGTGGACCTGTCAACCCTCCGATTCGTCACCGATAACAAGGATATCTTCGGGGATCTGTTCGAGGTTTCGCGTCCCAAGGTGATCGCAACCAAGAAGGACGGCACCCCGATTACGGAAGTAACCAATGATCCTTCTATCCTGCAGATGAGGTTGAAAGGTAAACCGGTATGGATAAAGATAAACGATAAGAATTTGGCAGTGGCGCTGCGTGGTATGCACAGAGAGCAGTTGGGCACCTTTATGCATACTATTGGAACATTCACGAGGTTGTATTCGGGGTTACAGACGCGGTTCAATCCGGAATTTGCGCTGCCCAATAAGATCCGAGACCTGCAGGAAATAATGGTTTACATGGCTGCGCAGAAGAATATAGGCGCCAAAGGGGTTGCTAAAACTATTGGTAGAGACCCTACAAGCGTTGTAGACGTGATAAATGAACTCAGGGGTGTCGATACACCGGGAGCCCGGTTATACACGGAACTGAAGGACATAGGGGGCACCACGGGGGGAATGTCGCTGTCCACCAGGAAGCGGGTAGAGATCAGTATCGACAGACTGGAGGCGCTGGCCAACTCCAAATCGAAGCGAGTATTGAATAACCTGGTCGAATACGTTGATCTATGGAATACGATTTTTGAGGATTCATCCAGGCTATCGGTATATAAAACGGCATTGGAGAAGGGATATTCTAAAGAGCGCGCTGCTTTCATGGCCAAGGAATCATCTATTAACTTTAACCGGTTCGGCCGTGGTGGTCCGGTGATCAATGCTGTATGGATGTTTTCGAATGCATCGATCCAGGGTACTGCCAAGATGATCCGGTCATTCAAAGATCCCAAAGTATTGGGAGCAACAGTAGCCACAGTGGGGACTGCCGTAGCTGCTGCGAGTGAATGGAATGACCGGGTGGACCCGGAATGGCGTGACAAGGTTCCCAAGTGGGATAGGCTGAACGGTTTAGTGATTGTAATGCCATCCCTGGAAGAGGGCGAGAAATTCCAATATTTCACAATCCCGGTATCATGGGGGTTGAAACCGATCAAGGTGTGGGCCGAATACGCTTATGATTTAGCACAAGGTCGTGACATTGATACTGAGGACATGATAAATGAAAGCCTGGTGGCTATCCTGGAAGCATACAATCCTATAGGAGGTACAGACCTAACATCGGCACTTTCACCCACCGCCTTAGATCTTATTTGGGAATTGGGTAGGAATAAATCGTGGACGGGTAACAAAATATGGCCAGACAATAGTCCGAATGCACCTTCTGATATAAAATATTTCAAATCGCTTAAAGAGACACCTACCGGACAGGCAGCTATCAGTGTAACGGAATTACTGGCTGGGGTGACGAGAACACCAGAAGGTGAAAGGATAATACCCGATGAAAAGACCGGGGTAGCGATATCACCTGCTGGTTTAGTGCATGCTTACAAGTTCTTGATCGGTGGCAGCGGGAGATTTGTAAATAAAACTATGAATGCACTGATAGGAACTACAACAGGAGATCCTCCACCTCTAGATGAATGGCCGATGCTGTCCAGGTTCTACAGGGAACGAACACAGGAGGAGGTCGAACGTGGATCACAAAAGGTTATAGCGAGGCGTAAAAGAGGATTATCTGTACAAGCCAGGAAAAGGTTCCATATCAAAGATGTAGCACAGGAACTGAACGAGGAACTGCAGGCGCTTCCACTCCAGGAAGCTATTAAGCGGATGAAGGATCTGCAAAAGAGCGATCCACAGGCATTCCAGGCGCTGCGCAGGGTGGCCAGAAAGCAAGCACGTGGTACCGGGTATGAGACAGCGTTGCTCAGGCAGTTTGGGGTGGATAACGGCGCCAGGGCGAAAGAGATCGTGACCACTATCGATGAGATGGAAACCGTGGAAGAGAGAAAGGCTTATCTACAGACATTGGTAGATGCTCGAATTCTTACAGATAAAGTAGCTGAACAGATCAAGTTCTTAAAAGGGAGAAAATAATGCGAAAGTTTGTCATAATGATGGTCATCTGTCTGCTGGCGGTAATGGTGCAGGGCGGGCAGTTGATAAGCAAAAAATTGCTATCGCTTGAATCAGGGTTCAGGGGTACTAACGACTACGCCGGTGTATTCGCCCCGGATACCACCGGGTTCGTAGGGGTAGCCGCATTCGCTGATTCACTGCACTTTTTACAGATATTAGGAAGAAAGGGATTGGACCCGGCCACAACTGATCTGACGGTATGGGTAGAGGTAGACACTTCTCTGGGTGCTACAGGTGATTCAACCGATATGTCTATTTATGCTGTCCCTATTTTCAACTGGGACGGGATTGAGAAAAACGCAATATCACAGGCTGATTGGCGCTATAGGATTAATTTAGTGGAAGTAGTTCATGGGACATCTTCGGTAAACTTTGCCTGTAATCCAGACTCAGGGTACGCATTTCACAGTAACACCTGGTGGAATGGGGCAGAAGTCGATGCAATCTTATATCCCATAATCATAAACACATCTGACAGCCTGAACATAGTCACATTCAAAACCCTCACAATGTCAGGGTACTAACAAGGAGAAATAGACATGAAACGATCAATATTGTTCTGGTTGCTGCCGATACTTCTGCTTGTAAGTATCTCTTCAGCAGGGCTTGGGGATCAATTTGACTGGCCGACCAACACTGTAATTGTCGATGCGAATGGCGAAGAAGGGGTGAAAACGATTGCGGCGGCGATTTTACTGGCTAAAAACGATTATACGATATTGATTTATCCCGGGACCTATACAGAATCTGTAGGCAGCATTGGCAAGCGTTTGACCTTTAAGGGCATTGTGGAACGAGATGTGATTTGGGATGGAGCTACAACCCTGTGCACACTCGGTGTAGATAGTATCAAATTTGAGAAGATGTATCTCAAAATGTTTACCACTGACAACCAATTAATGGATGTAAACGGTAAAGATTATTTTCTAACCAACTGTATTCTTGAGTGCAGTACCTTTACTGTCGCAGAAACCGGCACATTTCTGTACACTGACGGGGTTGAATTTCTGTGTAGAAAGTCTGGAGGGTTAGTACAGCAAGGTGGAACGATTTACGCTGATGAATATTTCCATGTAGGAACTCCTGTGTCGGTAAGTGATAAAGACCTATACAAAGGTTGGACTCATGCTGGTGGATTGTTACACCTTTCAGATAAAGGCAACTTTTACTCTGCTGATACCGTTCTCGCCACGATAGATATGTATGCAGGGAATATTGCATTGCAGGGAGGTGCGCTGATTGGCGCTAAAGGCGGTCATGTCAGCAGTATCGCAGTCCGGTTGAGAAATGACGCTCACTTCGACTGTAACGGGGGTGACATCCAAAACAATTCTTCAGATAGTGCGACGGTGAGGATATGGGGAACAGGAACTGCTGACAGTGCAGTAGTAAATATAATCAACACCCGCATTATCAACAGTGGAGGCGGATTGGCGTATTTCTCTCAATCTGTTGGTCTAAGCACACTTGTGCTTCTTGATTTTACCGGAGAGATTACGGCTGGTAATGTTAATATCCATTACATAGACGGAGAAGGTAGAACGATCTTTTTGCCAGAGCCCGATACTATCCCGGATTCAACCTATCTCCTTATAAACAACTCAGATTATGATAGAACCATTACAAAGATAGTGGGGGTTTGCAATGCTGACAACTTTGATTTCAGACTTGGCCAAATGTCACTTACCGGAGGAGATACCCCGTCTGTTATTGATATACTGGATCTTAGTATCAATGGGCAGGGCGGATTTTTCAAGCAAGTTGTAAAAAGTGACCTGGATGATTCTTTGTGGCCGAAGCTTGCTGGTATATGGTACACGGTCGATGGAGCTGAAACCCCAGACTGGCTGATCATATACATAGAATGGCGTGTAAACAATTAAGGAGAAACCATGCTGGAAAAAAGGGAAATACTATGAATGAAATCATTGACTTCGGAGCAATAGCCGGGCAAATCGGGCAGATGGGAACATTCCTGCTGGTGTTCATGGCCATATTCTGGTACTTCAAAAGTAAGAGGAAGTCACCGAACACCAGTGTAGAGTTGATAGAACTGATCAATGTGATGGTCAAACAGATTGATGACCTACACCGATGGCACAATAAAGACGATGATGAAGGGGTTAAGATCTGGTATGTACGAGGATCTCTTGAAAAAGCCATCGTCGATATGACCGTTGCAATTCAACTGATGACCTCGACAGGCAGAGAAAACAGCCTATTTATGAAGATGCTGGTTGAGGAGATAAAATCCATCAGCGAGAAGTTGTCACAGTAACAGGAGGTGTATTATGCCCAGGGGAATAGGATATCCAGGAGGCAAAAAGCGAACCAGGAAAAAGAAGAAGCGTAAGGCCAAGAAAAAATGAGGGATATCAACCGTATCATTGTACACTGCTCAGTATCAGAGTGGGGCAATGCCGCAGAAATCGATCGATGGCACCGCGAGCGCAAGTTCAGGTGTATAGGGTATCATTTTGTCATAGGCAACTGCTACCCCACCTCTGAGAGCTACAGGAAGAAGAAACCCGACCCGGATAGTGATGGGAAGGTGGAGGCTGGCAGGCCACTTGAAGAACAGGGAGCGCACACCAAGGGATATAACAAGGATTCTATAGGGATATGCCTGATTGGCGAGAGAAACTTCACCAGTGCCCAGTTGTGGGCGCTGAAGCTGAAGGTTTTGGAACTGGTGAATCAGTACCCGTCGATAGAATCATACGCCTGGCGCAACCATAACAAAAGCGTCACAGGACACTATGAGTGGCACAAAACCAAAACCTGCCCCAACATCGATATGACCCACATGAGTGACCTCATTTTCCATGACCGCTTGACCATGCCCCGGATATACGACCTGCAGGGATAATGTTGACATCTTGTTAGCAACAACCGAAATTCTGTTGATAAGTACCTCTTTAGAGGTGCTCTTTTTTTACCTTAATGAAAATTAACGTGCAATTAGTGAGCACTTAAGGAATTTACTAACTGCAGAGTATAATTTTATTGCGATTTTTAATATGGCTGTAAGTGATTATATTACAACTACCTATACCTCTAAATAACCTCATATGAACCTCATATGAACCTCACGTTAGGTCTCCCGCGTGCGCGCGGGATCTAGTCAGGTCTGTCTCATGTTCAGACTGACAGACCGCGGGCGCGAACCTGCCGGGTGTTCTTTGTGATTGAATAGTACGTTGATCTCATCTCAACCGACGGACTGACAGAAACAGCCTCCTTCCAGCTTTTGTGACATATCGACAAAATAATTAAAATAGTTCTTGACTTATACTGAAACCGGTATTATATTCCACCCGTGCATTAGAGCCTCCATTGATACATACCCTTTGGTTCTTCGCTCGAGCCAGGGGGTAGAAATCAACCCGGTTGAAATACTGGTTCTTCATAGCTCCGGAAACTGTCATGCTCTATAGAAAAACTGAAATTGCCCTTGACCCCCTCGGGTTCAAGATATGCCCCATTCGTGAAACCCACGGCTCGACAGGCCACCGGAGCTCGCGTCTGGGGTTTTTTATCTCTGGAAGGAAACATCCAGACCGCATGTCTATAAATCGTGGAATGCCTTTTGTTGATTATTACTGCTCGGAAGGGGTGATGCCTATGGACTGACTTTAAATAATAATATAGAGTAAAATAATCGAGTGCTAATAGTTAAGGGCGGTGATAAACTGTCATCGCCCTTGAAATTAGGATGGAGGTGAAATGTTTCAAATGTTTCAGAAAAAATGGCAAGTGTTTTCTGTATATTCGTCGGGGTGGAGTATCAAACTTGGCGAGCCTACGACTCACAAAAAAGCCATTAAAACAGTCAGGTACGTAGCGAAACGTAGAAGTCAAGAAATTCCTATGGTCACCGCACAAGTAGGCATGGAGCACATTGACACAAAAGAAGTTGAGGGTATTCAATTAATGGATTGTTCCAACATCAAAACTTGGAGTTGGCCGTCAAACGAGAGTATTTTGAATTCTTGTGGTATTTCTGCTTAAATGCGAAAAATAAATAGGAGGAAAATCTGATGGCAGGCGTGAAGAGGTTTTTTGAGATGAAGCAAGAATGTACAAGGAGTCGATACACAGAAACCAGTATAGGGACAGGAGGTTATCCTCATGGATTTACCAATAGTAAAAATGGCAAAAGGGAAGGCTTTGAAACACTTTCAGGAATACCGGGACGCGGTAAAGAACGGCAGCGAAAAGTCTGAGATCGATAGGGAGATTATGCTATCCTACCAGGCGCTGTCGAAAGGCAACCCCATCCTGGACATCAGGGAAGCATTCAGAGCAACCGGTCTGGATGACCAGGGCCGGCCGAAGCTGGCTTTCTGCAGGGCGAATGCGAGTGAAGTTTACTTCCGAGGTTACAGTGATAGATGCTGGTTCTGCTTCGATAATGAAGTTGGACGGACGTACTGGTACATGAATAGGTGCTACCAAACGATACCGACAAATACATTCAGCGATTCAGACAATCTGACATATTCGAGTTTAAAGGCAATCGTGCCGATCATCCCACCGAATCTACGGCCGAATTTCAAGCTGCACAATTATCACATCCTGTGGGAAGCGGCATGGGAAGATGCACCACCCGTAGATCCGTTCCTGTTGCGGAAGATCAGCAAGTACATATATGCCGTGCTGGCGCAGTGGGACCTGACCGAAGTCGAGCAGATGGTGCTCAGTCGGATATTGTAATACTAGGGAGATGAGTGGATATGCAATTACACGAATATGCCTGTCGTGCCCTAGAAGGTACAGGTCATGGACAGATACTGCATTGGAAATGTATACACTGCAGTCATGAGCGGAAAACTCACGAGTTTGGTAAACTTGGTCTTCCAAAGCATGATTACATAGGCAAATTAAGCCACCCCAATGAGTTTAGGTGTCCAAAAGGTCGCGTATCTCTGGAGTGGGAGGATGCTCGATGTGATCAAGGATATGATTGCCATGAAATAGAAAGAATACATGGCCATAAGGGTACGAAAATACTCTGTCCTATCTGTAAAACAGATAATCGTCAGATGTTTGATTATTCAATTTTCCTAACAGATGAACATTCTATTATTTGCCCTACTTGCAAGTGTCCATTAGATGTTCTTTCTGAAGTAACAGTCACATATAGTGTGATACCCAAAGAAGGTACATTTTGAGGTTTATATGAATACTGTAACACTCAAGAATATCAAACTACGCCGGGCAAAGGATTGTCCCGTATGGATCGATGTCACCATCAATGCCCCCATGGAGGAAGCGGACGTAGAGGACCTGTATCCGTCAGAAGTGGATATGACAGCCTACTTCAACGGACCGGCAGGATCATCGGTCTCCCTGGGCGGCAGTCAGTGGAAATTTGATGTGGACTTTATCGGAGAGACAACATCGAAGATCGGCACGCTGAAGGAATGCCACATCAAAAAGACCAAGATCACCAGAGGAAAGGGTGATAATGAAGGTGAAACAACGGTGGAAATAGAGCTGGCAGCCATGCAGACCTGCAACCCGAAGATACTGAACGACCTGGTGAATGACCTGAAAAACAGGGTGAGGGTACGCTTCAACCGGCAGCAGGTGGATATCGAAGATGGAGATAAATAATCGATTACTGGAGGTTCATAATGAAATTTACTGTAAACAGCAAAGAGCTGGCAGAGGCTGTAAATGATGTGGCTGCGGTAATTCCACAAAGGACACCGATCACTTTCTATTACAATATTTCCTGCTGGTTGACTAAAAACGAATTGGAGTTGCGTGCCACCGACGGTGATATCGTTCTGAAGAAGAGGCTGAAGGTGAAATCAAATGAGACCGGCATATTTCGGTTAAAAGGTGGAGTGTTCAGGAGGTTATGCGCTAAACTTCCAGACAAGGATGTGACGGTGGTCCAGGAAAAGAATAATATCACATTTCAGGGACCTGGATTCAAGTATGACCTGAAAGACGAAAATATGGAAGGGAATGATACCAACTGGTGCGCATGGGAAGATGAGGATGTAACCGCTCGGTTCATGTTTGCCTCTGAGACACTGAAAGAGATCATCCACCTGACCAGGTATGCTATATCATTTGATGAACTCAGGCCATGCCTTACCGGTATGCATATGTCCGTGGAGAAAGGAAAACTGCGGGTTGCAACGACCGATGGACACCGGCTGGTGCGGTTGTATCATCCATCCGTTATATATCCTGATGATTTCGAGGCTATCATACCGTTGGGTGCTCTGAATTTGATAGAGAAACAGTTGCAGGGCAAAATCCTGGCGGAGAAGTGCAAAGGGCGCATAAAGTTCTATGTGCCAGAGCAGATGTTTGAGGTAAATTGCAAACTGATCGAAGGGAAATTCCCCAATGTAGATTTTGTCATACCCAAGAAGCAACCCTTCAAACTGGTGGTAGATAGAGGGGAGATGTTGTCTGCCTTAAAGAGGTTGCTCGTTGTGGCGAGTCCGATTAATAGACGGATCATATTTACCTTATATGAAGGCAATGACCTGGTTATAAACACTGAAAACCCGGACACAGGAAACCACGGGCAGGAGACTATTCAGAGTGTATATAAAGGTGATCCTCTGGAAATCGGTTTTGGCGCCAACTATCTGTACGAATGCCTGGATAACATGAGAACGGAAGATGTCTGGTTTCACTTCGAGGACACTACCTCCGCTTGTATCATTAAGCCTGTTGAGAAAGACAGTGATTTTGACACCCTGACGTTGATAATGCCCATAAGATTGCAATGAGCAAGCCCCTAAAATCAGATTAGAGGAAGAGAGATGATAATGATAATGATAATAATTATAGCAATAGTGATTACATTCGCGATTTTTTGGCTTTATATGGTCTTGCGCAACAATGCAGTATACAAAGAGCGAATGCGAGTCTTAGAAATAGCGCACAAAAAGGCAGAAATAGCAATAAGAAATAACAAAGATGATTATATGTCTCACTACGAGATCACAAATCGCTACAGTTATAATGAGATGTTCTATAAGTTTTGGATACCGGTAAAGGATTTTTACAGGGACATACAGTGAGCAAGCCGGCATACCAGGAGACGAAACAGGGACATCGGGCTGACCTGGGCATCAGTGTACGGTCCGGGTGGGAAGCGAATTATGCCCGCTACCTGAACCTGCGGAAGAAAACAGGGGATATCAAGGATTGGGAATACGAGGTAGATGAGTTTGAATTCCCGGTGAAGCGGGGCACCCGGTTCTACCTGCCCGATTTCAAAGTGACCCTGAATGACGGATCTGTCGAATACCATGAAGTCAAGGGATTTATGACACAGAAGGCCAGAACAGCCCTTAAACGGATGAAAAAGTACCATCCTGAAGTCAATGTCCAACTGATAAACCGGAAGCGCTACAGCGCTATCGCCAGGCAGGTCAGCGGTATAATAAGAAAGTGGGAGTGATATGCGATATTATCTGGAAGAGTTAGATAGTGGAGTAAGGGAATTAAGACACTCAAAAAGAAAGATATTCTGCAATAGGTTCTATTCAAGGATATGTGGTGATTGGTGCCCGCTGTTCCGGGAATTCCCAGGAAAGCAGAATACTCCCCACAGGGTTATTATCTATTGCGGATGCCATCCGGTTGAATTTAAGATATCGGAGAAGAAATGAAAACATTCTCGAAATGGCAAAAAGAGGTCGAGGATAGGTTGGGTGAACTTGATCGTTTGATTAAGCAGCGAACAGATGATTTATCTGAAAGGTCTGAATTTATCTTCGGGCGGGTAGATGTGGTGGAGAAAAAGATTGAATCTATAAGGTTGCCTACTTATTATGCGTTTAAGACAAACCTTAATAAGCGTTCTGGAGTGGATCGGCGGGGAACTTGGGTGATCGGTGATTATGATAATGGTGGTCTTCGCAGGGGTGAAAGGAGGAAGAAATGAAATGGATTTATTATTATTTTATATTGATTGTCTCCGCTTATATGATTGTAGCGAAGGATGATACCATTTTGGGTTGTTATATGGTATTAATAGGGATTTTCGGACTTATAACGAAGGAGCATAAAGGATGAATCGACAGAACCCAGGGATAGAGTACTGCGATTGGACCTGGAATCCGATCAAGATGCGGTGTACGAAGGTGGATACAAGCTGTGATAACTGCTGGCATCTGGCAGCCAAAGACAGATTTGCGGCAGAGAACCCGCTAAACAGCTTAAACCCTCCATACCTGGATGAGAAAGAACTGCAAGCACCGTTGAAGCTGCGTAAGCCCTCAACCATCGCCGTGCAGTTTATGGGGGATCTGTTTCACGAGGATGTGACCTTTTCGTTTATTCGTCGAATTAGGGATGTTGCACTTGCCTGTAAAAACCACACATTTCTATTTCTCACAAAACGCCCTGGGCGAATGAGTGTGTTTTTCGATATGCAAAATAGACTTCAACCTGAGATAAGATGGGAGAATTATACAAACCTCCACCTCGGCGTATCCGTCCACGATCAGAAAACAGCTGACGAGCGCATACCGATATTGCGACAGATACTAGCGGCGAACAGATGGATAAGCTATGAACCTGCGCTGGAAGAGGTGGATTTCGAGCCGTTCCTGCAATATGATCCATTCCACAACAATTTTAAGATGACATTCGATGCAAACGATTTTACTGGTCCCGACTGGATCGTTATGGGGGCAGAGTCGTTACCAGGAAACAAATATAAGAATGCCAGACCGATGAAACTGGAGTGGGCACGCAACGTCCGGGATCAATGTAAAGAGGCAGGAGTACCTTTCTTTATGAAGCAAGTGTCCGGCCGGGGGAAGATACCGGACGATCTGAATATCAAGGAATATCCAAATGTGTGATTACGAGGAGAGCCCCAGGGTTTCATACGGTGACGCTGACGACGAATTCGGAATAGGTGTGTTCATACGAGTATGCCCTCATTGTGGGAGATTTGTAAAGGCACCAGAAAAAGCACAGTTCTTTCTTGCGGGTGGCGCTGAGGCGAAGTCTGAATGTAGTAAATGTGGTGAAATAGAATTACCATTCGAAGGATATTTCTGATGAAAAAATGTTTAGACAATATGCTCCCAAAAGTAACCAAATCATTGGGTAAAAATCTTGATGAGTATTGGGATATATTTACTATCGCAGAACGGAGTAAAATCTACAAGGCAATGATAGATGGAATGTGGGAAGCAATAAACCAAATCGAAAAGGAAGAAAATGATAAAGAGACTGATACTGACAGTGGGGCTGCCCCGCAGCGGTAAGTCCACCTGGGCGTCATCGACGAACTACCCTGTCGTGAACCCTGATGCGATTCGGCTGGCGCTGCACGGCAAGGCATACATCAAGGAAGCGGAAGATTTCGTATGGGCAACAGCTTTCGTGATGGTTAGAGCTCTATTCCTGGCATGTCACCATACTATCGTTGTGGACGCAACCAACATCACTAAAAAGCGCAGGGATGCGTGGAGAGATAAGTTCCCGGATGCGACTGTGACCTGTATGGAATTCAAACGGTCGGCGGATGACTGCATAGTGCAAGCCAGGGTAGATGGGCGGGAGGAACTGATTCAAGTCATAGAAAGGATGGCAGAACAGTATGAGCAACCAGATAAAGATAGCGATTGACATCGACGGGGTACTGCGGAACTTCCACATGGGATTTCATAAGGTGCTAGTGAGCCTGGGACGGTATCCGGCGTACAAGGAACCACCTGCGATCACAGAATGGGTACTGCGGAACTTCTATAACATAAGTGCTGAAGAATTCTATTACATAGTGTTCAACTCACATCACACAGGGGTAATATTTAGGGATGCACCAATGTATAATGGTGCACGGGATTTTATCAACAGCCTGTGCGATGAATATCAAGTGGGGGTAATTACCTCACAGACTCACAGAAGCGCTTATCCGACACTAGAATGGTTAGCTCATCACGATATTACCAGGCCGTCCATCCATATTCTGCGGTTCGATCTGGGGGAGAAGGATAAAACGCAGTTCGGGTATGATATACTTCTGGATGATAAACCGTCCAATGTGCAGCAGTTTTTGGATGCAGGGCTGGGGGGAGTATTATACGATCAACCATGGAATCAAGAGGCTGATATGTTCAGGGTGGATACCTACTCTGAATTCCAGAATTTTATAGATGACTTGGGACCAAACCCTTCTTATCCCGGCATTTAGCATGATAAAGAAAGAACAGGTGGTGAAAGGTGCGTGGTTCGTCTGCGGTAAAGATGAATTCATTGTAGAAATAGAATACCATAAACCACCTGGTAAACACATAGACCGGGAGAGAGTAAGGTTCCGGGTTAAGAACAAGGGTAATCAACTCTACGAAACATCCATGGGGGAGTTCGTAGAATTCGCAACCAGAGAAATAAAACCGGAAGGGGAAGAGCTATGATGTATTATTGCATGAGAGATTGTATGGTACTGCAGGAAGGAAAAGAAACCGACTGTCTGGTGGACCATGGTGTTGCAGTGTTGATATCAACACCAATACTATTGGTGGGTTCCGGTAGACCGTTCTTCTATTATGAACCGCGACACAATAAGATGCGGGAGATAGAATGGTACAAAGAAGGGGTGTGCAAGTTAATCGATGACATCACCCCATTCCTGATCCACCCGGAAGAGCGGGTATTTACAGTTCCCGCAGCCTATGTAGAGGAATTTGATAAATTAAGAAGTTGGAAGAAACGTCACTGCCCCGTATGTGACGAGGATAAACCGATGTTGGATATGCGGGGAGGATTCCATATCGTAGAACAAGATCACCCGGAGACCGGGAAGTACGTAGGAATATGCTGTAGCGGCTGTTTCTATGAACACTTCCCCGGATTAGCACTAAAACAAACGAAAGGACCAACCATGAGTGACCAAGAAAACAACCCAGGGGCAGACACTTACAAAACTGGTGATGTGGCGAAACCATCACAGGATTACACCCAGGAGCTGATCGATACGATCAATGCTGCCATCGTCGAGATCGAAGAGGTTGTCGACGACTTCAATGTACTGGACATGTTCCAGGCTATCAGCGCGGCGGCCAATACCGGCACCGTCCTGATACAGGCACCACCAGGATCACAACAGGAGGAGGTGGTGCAGGCCGTATGGGACCACTATGAGGAAGAGTACGACTTGATCGCCAAGCTTGATGATATGATCAAACTGAATGCGGCACTGGAACTGCTGGACGGGCCGTTGATCAATATGTCCATCAATAAGCTCGTCATACCAAACCTGACGAAGCTGTTCCAGAACACAATCTGGAAGGAATAACCACCGTGGAAGTGGTTGGGGTGGTGCGGCGTGGGCAGAAATAGGCACGCACCTACGATTAGAGGTACTCCGTCCGGAAGACCCTCAATAACAGAGATCCGACAACGTAAGTACGCGGATGTCAGTCCGGTGCGAGACCGGTCACCACCCCATTTAATTAACTGGAGAAGAAAGTGGATAACCCATTCAGATGCGAGAGCGGAGTACACAGCAAGGGTGTACGGAGATCAAGGTTGAGGTTCCTGGATTCATTCATCAGTATGGCTGATCGACATGAACGGATTCTGGATATCGGCCCACCGAATGAAATGAGCAGGAAATTCGGGCGGCACAATCTCGTGCCATTCATTTCTACTTGCGATCGTGATATGGATTATCCCTGGGACATGAACGGCCATACATACGATGTTGTCACCTGTCTTGAAGTCATCGAGCATTTGATGAATCCACTGCTGTTCTTGCAAACCCTGCGTAAAGTGATGACAAAAGGGGGGCATCTGTATCTCACCACGCCCAAAGTATCAAGGATGTGGTTCCTAAAAATGAGTACACACTTCAACGAATTTGATGAATACAGATTGCGGACACTATTTGAACAGTCCGGTTGTTTTAATATCGAAGAATTCGGCACTACAAAAAGCCAAAATCATTGGTCAATTATATCACAATGCGGCTTCAGGCCGTTGTGCAGGGCACTGTCCCAAAAATCATTCTATGTAAAGGCGGTAGCGAAATGATATACAGAACCAAGAACTCTGATTTTGAACTGTTCAAGAAAGAGGCGCTGAAGTGGCAGGAGATACTGGGGCTGAAGGAGTGGTCCCTTCATTTTGACTGGTTGCTGATGGATTCAGCAATAGCTTCAGTCTGTTACCATGTCAGAGATATGGCAGCCACTGTTCGATTGAATAAAAAATTGAGACTCCCGAACGGGAGTGATGTTAAGTTTATAATTCGAAGAGCAGCTTTTCACGAATTAATGTACCTGGTGACTGCCAGGCTTGCGTGCATAGCGGTGAATAGGTCTTATGATGAAGAAGAATGGACATCATACCACCATGCTCTGATCAGGATGTTGGAGAATACGCTGTTCACTAAATATTGAGGGGAAGATGGAAGAGATAACAATTACAGTAGCGTTTATGGGGCCAGATAAAATCATTGAATTAGTTTCAGTTCAATGTCCAGTAACAAGAAAAACACTAAGGCAGAGACCTATGATAATCGCTTCTATTAGTAATGTTCCACACGTTACCACTTGGGAAGATATTGATATGCCGGATTGGGTGGACTGATGGCTGATAATATAACCCTTTATTACGCTGATTACCGGTTTTCTTGTCCAAGCTGTCACCGTTACTTGATTCGCTGGTTTTTTGTTGATGGTAATTTATACAACCTTGGGGGACATGAACCTTACCCTTATTGCAATATAGAAGACTACAAATATATGTGGGAATGAGGTGGACTGATGGAAGAGAAATTATATGATGTATTATCAAGGTTGAGTGGAGCGGAGAAAGCCAGGATGTTGAAAGAGATCAAAAAGCGCTTCAGGTGGTGGAAGTTTTCCAATAAAGAATATGGGTTTTGTATTTCGGTGACAGGGACTATGTATCTCGCAATATACAGTCTGCGCAGAAATGATTATCTGAGATGCAAAAACAATCCTATAATACGAAGGGTGGTTGGCGATGATAATACTCAACAAAAAAGCAATTCCTGAAATAGTCGTGTTACTGTGCGTTATGGCGATACTGGTGGGGATAATAGGCTGTCAGAACGGCAGGATCAGTATGTTGGAAGCGGAGATTCAAATGATGAATTTAGCGGCTGACAAACTTCTCGATGCATGTGACCGCTTATTAGAAGCGTACAGGGAATCACAGGAAGAATTGGATGAGATGTATAATCTCCTGGAAGAATTGAGACACATCTAATGAATGATCCATTAGCAAATGATGATGGGGTGTACGAGAAACCTGAAGTACCCCAATGAAATATGGATCGCTATTTTCAGGGATCGGTGGCTTTGATTTTGGTCTTGAACGAGCGGGGATGGAGTGTGTCTGGCAGGTTGAGAACAATCCGTATGCGATAAAGGTACTTGAAAAGCACTGGCCAGAAGTAAGGAGATATGAGGATGTCAGAAAAGTCGGGAAACACAACCTTGAACCAGTTGACCTTATTGCCGGAGGATTCCCCTGTCAACCGCACTCTGTTGCCGGGAAGCGAAGAGGCGCAGAAGATGACCGTAACCTCTGGCCGGAATATCTGCGAATTGTTAGAGAAGTCAGGCCACAATATGTCCTTGCTGAAAACGTTCCTGGAATCATCACCACCTATATCGACACGGTGTTATCTGACCTGGAAGGTGAAGGCTACACCTGCTGGACGTTTAATATTCCAGCTTGCGCTTTCGATGCCCCGCACAGACGGCAAAGAATCTTTGTCGTTGCCTACGCCGACAAACTCAATGATGACAGTAGGGGACTTAGAACAGGCGAAGTTTGCGGGGAACGATCCGTACAGACCGAAATACAGCGAAGCGAACAAAATGCTACCGACTCCACGATCACGGATGACGGGCAGAGTTCACCCGAACCGATGTGGAGACAAGCACAACAATCTGGAGTCGGTATTATCGAGGCAGATGTTCAGAACTCCAAATCAAAGGGACTGGAAAGGAATGAGTGCGGAATCTTGGAGAAAGAGGAAACAGGGATATCTAACCCCGACCTTACCGGATCAAGTTGGTGGACAGTTGAACCCGATGTGGGTCGAGTGGTTGATGGGGTTCCCAAGCGCGTGGACAGACTTAAATGCTTAGGAAATGCAGTGGTGCCGCAGGTTGCGGAATGGATAGGTCGAAAAATCATGGAGGTACAGTGAAACATCCGATAAAAGCGATGAAGCCGATCAGGTTCTACCCGATAAACCACCTGAGCAACGGATCCACCAAGGTGCGGTCCAACCAGCACAGCCCGGAAAGTTCCAACCGAAAAGTGCTGAAGAGTAAGCAGTTATGGGATATTATAAAAAGGCTTCCCATCAATGAACCGTTCCCATCTGACAGGATACCGGCCAGGGTGAGCAGGACACTACGTAGAGCGGCTATCCTGCAGTGGGCAGACAACAGTCACCAGTCATTGATACTTTATGTGTGGGAGGCTCAATAGATGATATATCTAAAATACTTAAACTATGTCATTCGGCACAAATGGTATGTTGGGATGGCGTGCTTCAGGAACGGCTTATACTGGCGGGCGATAGTGCATGATCTATCGAAATTACTCCCAAGCGAGCTGATACCGTATGCCCGGTTTTTCTATCAAGCAAAGAAGAGCTGCTACAGTTGTACCCACAAAGTATTCGGAAGTCAATGTGACCTTGATTACTCCGGTATTGGTAATGGGTATTATGCAAATAAGTGTGAAGATTATGAGCAGACAGGAATCAAAACCGGCCGCGATGATACTGGCTATTATAAGCCTACAGATACTGGCGATAAGGAATTCGACTTCGCCTGGTTGCTTCACCAGAAGCGTAACCGTCATCACTGGCAATGGTGGATATTACCAGAAGATGAAGGAGGAGTTAAAATTCTTGAGATTCCTGAGAAATATCTAAAAGAGATGCTTTGTGATTGGATTGGCGCAGGAAAAGCACAGGGGTTTCATTCACCTAAAAACGATCCCCTGCAAGAAACCCGTAAGTGGTGGGATTCAAACAACCATAAAATGCAACTGCACCCAAACACACGCAAAATTCTTGAAAGCTGGTTAGCATGAGAATCCTGCTAATCCTCGCCCTTGCGGCCAACGCCTATGCCTACGACTGGAATTGGGACGAATGGCATCCGATGGAACCTACCTGGGTGCAGGTAGAACTTGTCACTATTGTAATGGTGTCAGAATGGGAAAACGGTCACTGGACACAGGGATCGGGTCGCCATCTGATGTGGGTAGCGGTGGTCAAGAGCTCGGAAGATTCATATTATCACTTCTGGGACGGACACCCGGGCGAAGAGCACTACTGGTATCAGTTTCCCGAACCCGGTGATACGGTGCTGGTAGATTCAGAAGGTGCGTTTATGCTATGGCAGAGGGTTGTAGCAAAAGCAGTACTGATAAAAACTGAGGAGTAGATAATGGAATACGTTTTTGCTGGGATTATCGGATGGCTGATAGGGAACACCATAGTTGCTATAATATTTTTTATGTGGTATTTCAAAGAAAAGAAAGTAGAGGATTGAAATGGATTTAGAAAATAATAAATTCTTCATCAAGCACGAAATCAAACCAGAAGAGCCAGAGGTAGGTAAAGTTCCGATTATCGGATTCAGCGAGAAGGAACAGAAATGGTATGGGTGGAGTCACCGGGCTATCTATGGGTTCGGTATAGGATCAACCTGCAAAAAAGGTGATTGTCATTATACGGCGGACAATCCCGAAGAGATGATAGATGACTACGCTAACTTCTTTGCTGATATAAGCGAAGAGTGTGCTGAAGAGCATCGTAAGCAATGTGTTATCTTGCCAGACAGAACCGGAATCATAATAAGCAAGCCAGGCATAGAGATACCCGTAGTTGATAATTTGGACGATTTACAAGCCGCACTGGAAGATGAAATAGAACCAGAAAAACAACAAGTGCTTAGTGGCACATATATCCAAAAGTGTGGCAAAGGCGAGTGGGTAGCAGAAACATTGGAAGATGCAAAACAGATGGCAGAAGATTTCGCTGAAGATGTTGGATAGCCACTTACGAGAAAGTAGGGGAGTAGTTTGATGAGAATTAAAGACAGAGTGCTAACAGTTGAAGAGTTTGAGGCTATCGAGGGATGCGATTTTATAGAAATCGAAGATATGTTCCTCACAAATAAACCATCAGCAACTGAATGCCCTACTTGTGGTGCAGAGATGAAAACAGATTATCCAGTAGAGGCATATATCTTTGTACGCAGGTGTATTCAAAAACCAAAAAGCGTAAAACGTGAAATATTCGTGGTGACAATATATGCTACAGACAAAGATGACCTTTCTTCTAAAATGGCGGAGTTTGCAGAAGGGAAGAAACTCATTGATCTCTGTCCACCCCCGAATAGCGATTAACCGAGGAGAATATGAAGATAGCCAGGGTGTTCCCCAGGAGAACGAATGCTACGCCGGTCGATGAGTTGGTCTATATCGGGGACCCACCGATAATACTTCCAGAAGTGGATGAGGTGCATATCTCCTGCACGTTCACCTGGGACATTAAAGAATCTAGACGGATATATAAAGCTTGGGTTGATACCGATCACTTTGCCAAATTCTCTATAGGTGGACCTGCATTTGGAAGCCAGTATGAAGATTTTACCCCAGGGATGTATTTGAAGAAGGGGTATGTGATCACCAGTCGGGGGTGTAACAATAACTGCTGGTATTGTGATGTAAATAAGCGGGAAGGACCACTCAAGGAGATACCGATTACAGAAGGGTGGAACCTACTAGACAACAATATCCTCCAGTGCAGCGAGGAACACATCAGGGCAGTCTTTGCGATGCTTAAAAAGCAGCCGAAAAGAGCACACTTGACCGGTGGTATGGAAGCACGCCTACTCAAGGATTGGCATGTGGAGCTATTGGCGATTCTGAAACCCAAGCAGATATTCTTCGCATACGACAAACCGGAAGATTACGAGCCGCTGGTGGCAGCAGCAGAGAAACTCTTTACAGCCGGGTTCACTGCACAGAGCCACACATTGCGATGCTATGTCCTGGTTGGTTACCCAGGTGATAGACTTGCTGATGCGGAGAATCGATTACTTGACACCAAGGCTGCCGGGTTTACTCCTATGGCGATGCTGTACCGAGATGAAACCATCCCCCCGGATGAATGGAAGAGGTTCCAGCGCAAGTGGGCACGACCAGGGATAGTATATTCTAAGAGAGGTAGGTGATGAATTGAGAATAGAAGAATTTGGGGAAAAGATATGGGAGCTCGTAGATAAAGATGAAGAGTCAGGTGGGCTACTGATGCTGGATGATCTAAATATGTGGCTGCATGCCGATGGGTGCCTTGGAGCATCATTCAATAAGGTTGCTATCCCTTGCGAGGAACGGCCATGGGATGAAGCACTGGATGTAATCTATGAACACATTAAGAAAATTAAGGGGCAATAATGAGTGAACCAGAATTTCTGATCGGCACACAAGAGATGTTAGATATGTTGCCGATGGCGTCGGACCCGAAACCATTTTTTGATCTACACGGAATAGTGGTGTATATAAATCCGTTCATGCCGAAAAATGAACTGTGGATGCTTGGGCATGACGGCGATATCGTCTTACGTATAATTGTAAAGGATAAGTATAAACCTCAACCATTTTATATTAAATCACAATGAGGTAGTGATGTTTACAAATAAAAAGAAGATAGCAAAACTTAACAGAGACATAGAAGTTCTCACAGCACAACTCAATCGTATTCTCTATATGGTCTCTATTCCCCGTACGGCACCAATTTCGTATATTTCAGGAATTAAGGACGGAAAAGCGTATTACCCTGGATTAATAATTAATAGATTAATGGGTGTAGAAGGGATAGATACAACCAGGATAGAGGAAATTTAGTGCAGGAAAAGCCGCTGACTTCCGAAGATATTAAGAAGGCATTGATTAAAGAGTCTGAGCGACGCTGGAATGCCCTTTTTGTGATTGATGAATTCGAGCAGTATTCAGATATTATCGGTGGCAATAGGGCTGACATTTATTTAGTAAAAAAGAACCGACTAAGTGTCGAAATAGAGGTTAAGGTTAACAAGAATGATCTGGTCAATCTTGAGCCGCGAAAAACCAAATGGAGTTGTAAATATCACGAAGATGAAAAACTTCAACAAAATGGCATAGTGCCTAATTATTTCTATTTCGCTATGCCAACAGAACTATGGGAACAAAATAAGGAATTCATAGAAGAGCACTGGCCATTTGCCGGAGTGCTGGGTTGCTGTCGTTCTTATTTTACAGACACAGGAGAACAATATACACTCAGTAGCTTTAAGAAATGCAGGCGAATTCATAAACACCCGGTACCGAACAAAATAGTCGACCGAATGTGCCAATTATTTTATTATAGATGGAAGAAATTAAGATTAAAAATAACACAGTAATGCAGGAAAAGCCGCTATCCGATTTTAGTTTTCGGATTGATTTCGACCGGGAAAAGCGCTTCCTGGATTTTATAATAGCAATGCGGGAACTTGGAGAGCGTGATTGCGGCTGGTTGCTCGTAAAGTTCCGACAATACACTGCCAGATTCTTCCCTACCGGCAAGATCGGTGTCATCAATAAGTTACATCTGTCCAGGGAGATCGGGTGGGAACAGGAATGGGGGGACATCCTCACCCTGATCAAAGCACTGGAGAAAGCAGGATATATCAATTATGATGGTGGCAAGGTCGAGGTTATCGACTGGATGAAGGATCAACAGCAGATGGGGTACAGGGCAAGAGGCAGGATGAAAGCAGCAATATCACAGGGCTACAATGTGAAGCTGCCCGATGTCGAGATTATCATAGAATCCGGGTTGATGACCAAAGGGATATTGACGGACCTGAAAAAGGTATTCCCGGAGATACTGAAAGAGGTGTCGGGAAAGTATCCGGACGTTATCAACTCAGTAAAGAAAGCACGAAATAAAAGGACTAAAAAGGTACCTGTACCAATCCCGGTTGCGGTGGTGAAGATACCGACCCTGCAGGTATTGTCAGGGCTTACAGTGAAGGATAAAGACCACCTGTGTGAACGGTTCGATTTATCCATGAAACAGCTTGTGCGGCACCTGGTGAGCCTGGATAATAAGATGGTGACGGGTGATCTGGATAAACCCATACACAGCACCCTGAAGGCAGTGGAGGGATTACTGGAAGCGAGGCTGAAATAATGGCAAAAACAGAGAGGGAATTGTTCATAGAATTTCGAGAGATGTGTTTCAATAAATTCTTTGACAAGAAAAGAGACAGTAAATATACATTGCTAGTTGAAACCAAACAGACCGAGGGTGGGCATACATTCAGGATTGTAAAGGAATTAAACCCGGTGGACTTCAGTGTTGATAAATAAATACATCGTCGGTAATGTAGAATCAGCGGATGTTTGGGATAAGATACCGGACGGGTCTATCCAGTGTGTTGTGACGTCACCACCCTATTGGGGACTGCGGGATTATGGAACAGCGAAATGGGATGGTGGAGATTTTGAATGCGATCACAAGGCTGAACCCAAGCGTACACATGCGGGATTCAACGAGAGATATTTCGGGAAAGAATATGATAAAAACAAACAAGGTGAACTATGCGAACCTATGGGGTTTGTCTGTAAGAAATGCGGGGCACTACGCATTGACGATCAACTCGGATTGGAGGCTACCCCTGAAGCGCATATAGCGAAGATGGTGGAGGTGTTTCGGGAGTTTCGGCGGGTACTGCGGAAGGATGGGACGGTGTGGCTGAATTATGGGGATAGTTATGTTAATCATTCAACACCAGGCGGAGGTGATCCTACAAGAAAAGGGGGAAGAAATGTTGGTGATTATAAATATACTCCAACAGTAGTGCCTGGCCTCAAGCCCAAAGACCTCTGTATGATCCCTGCTCGTGTAGCGATCGCACTGCAAGCCGATGGCTGGTGGTTAAGGTCGGACATTATCTGGGCGAAACCGAACCCGATGCCGGAGTCCTGTACTGATCGACCGACTTCTTCTTACGAGCACATATTCCTGCTGACGAAATCAGCGAAGTATTTCTACGATCAAGAGGCAGTACGTGAAAAAGGAACACAGCATCCGTCTGATTGGATTGATGGAAAACCCAAACGAGAAAGTGCACTGCCTGGTGAATTCGGCGGTAAAACAAAATCTGTTAATGGTATAGCGAAAGCATTTAGAAAAATATCTGCTGATAGAAACCTCCGCAACGTCTGGACTATCCCGACTCAGCCGATGCCGGAAGCGCATTTCGCTACATTCCCCGAAGCACTGGTCAAACGCTGTGTGCTGGCCGGGACTTCCCACAAAGCCTGTGAGATCTGCGGAGCGCCGTGGGAAAGGGTGGTGGAAAAGGAAGAATTAGACGATCAGCGTTATTCTGATAAGGGCGGCCGTAGAATAGCAGAAGTAAATAATCTTTCGGAATCAAGTTGTTTTAGAACGGGAAAATGGAAAGTCAACTCCACCACCGGCTTTCGTCCTACCTGCAAATGCGAGCAGAAAGGTACGGGCAAATGTGTAATTTTAGACCCATTCATGGGATCAGGAACGGTTGCTAAGGTAGCCCAGGAACTCGGACGTGACTGGATAGGGATAGACCTGGGTGGTCCAGACGGGGAATACGAGAAGATAGCCAAAAAGCGGTTACAGGGGGCAACGATAGGATTGAATTTGTGATACCGTTGATACTGACAGAGCATCGGGTGTATAGTCTGCCTGATACGGAGAAACACTCAAAGGTGCTTGAATATTATGGTATACCGGATTATTACGGCCGTGGCACTCCGAAGTTCTTCAAGGTAAATATGGTGTCGTGGGGTAATAAGAATTCAACCAGTGAGAGCGATTGGGATTATGAGATCGGCCAGGATATATTCCCTGAATGGTATGTGGCTGAATATGACCGTGCAAGAGCATTCGAACACTTATTCAAGAGGTTGGTGATGTGCAAGAAGATTACGGTAGGAAAATTGAAAGAGATTCTGGCTGAAACCGATGATGATGTAGAAATAGACTTAAAAATATTCGTAGCAGATTATGCGTGGAAAGGGGTTTATTGGGGGCATAAAGCATCTGAGAGGGAATTAAAATTAGAATTATGTACTGATGGTGGATACTTGGGATAATCATGGGATATAAACCTCCATGCTCAGATTGCGGTGAACCGAAAGGTAATTACAAGGGGTCCTACTGTGCTGTGTGCGCCAGGAAGCGGGCCAGTGCTTTCTATAAAGCCAACCGTGAACGTTGTGCAGATGCTCAGCGCGCCAGAAATGTGAGAAAAGGGAAAACAGAAACAGAGGTGCTACAGAAGAAAGCAACTGCACTGGTGTTGATACCGTTGCCCTGTGTGAACGGTAACTTCGATAAAGGCCAGGGTTGGCCTGCAGGGACGGTTTGCAGTCATCGATATCTATGTAGTGTGGTCGAATGTCCATTTAGATGAGGTGAGGGATGAGTAACTATGGAATGGAGTTAATACTGGATTTGCATAACTGCGATCCAGCCACATTCACCAGGGATAATATAGAACAATTTTTTTCTGCGGTTTGTGAGGCAACCGCTATGACACCGGAGGATTTGCATTTTTGGGACTACGTGGATTATCCTGAAGATTACGAAAATGCTCCAGACCATCTGAAGGGAACCACTGCTGTGCAATTCATCCAGACCAGTAATATCACAATCCACACCCTTGAAGTGCTTAAGAAGGCATATATCAACTTCTTCTCCTGCAAAATATTCGCTTCGGAGAAGGTGGAGAAATTATCTCTGATGTATTTTAAGGGAGAAATAGTCAATTCAACCATAATTGAAAGGTACTGACATGATCGGAGTATTTATCATTCCCACAGGGATAGGTTGCAAGATCGGCGGGCATTCAGGCGATGCTACACCCTATGCGAAGTTGATAGCGGCTGCATGTGATCAGTTAATCGTTCATCCTAACGTCGTGAACGCTTCAGACATCAACGAGATGTCACCCAATATGCTGTACGTCGACGGCTACATGCTGGATCACCTCCTGATGGGGAATATATATTTACGAGAAATCAGAACGAACAAGATTCTCGTGGTTGCCAATGATGATAATCCCGATACCGAAAACGCTGTCAATGCCGCACGAACAACCCTGGGGATCAACGCTGAAATATTACTCTTAAACACTCCACTGGAAATGATAGGGGGAATAGACGAAAACGGTAGGGCGATATCTCAGAGTGATGGTGTTGACCAACTTCTTACACAGGTGTTGAAACATGAATTTGATGCACTGGCCATACATACCAACATATCTGTAGATCGTGACACAGTGGAATATTATTACGAAAACGGCGGGATAAATCCCTGGGGGCATGTTGAAGCGGTCGTGTCAAGAATGATTTCTAATTCGATATGTAAGCCTGTTGCTCATGCACCTCGTGAAAGCACGCCTCTCTCACCCTATGCACCTAGGGTTGTCGAACCTGGAATAGCCCCGGAATTCATTTCCCAGTGTCATCTGCACTGCGTTCTGAAGGGATTAAATAAAGCACCACGTTACTCCGAATCAGGATTATGTAACGCCAATATAGCTTTTCTTATGACTCCGGTAGGTTGCGTAGGTATACCCCATGAATCTTGTTTGCAATACAAAATCCCTGTTATCGCAGTCAAAGAGAATACCTGTGTCTTGAATGATCCGATGCCAGATGAGTTCATCATTGTCGAAAACTACAAAGAGGCTGCCGGGGTGGTGCTGGCGATGCGAGAAGGTTTACATTTTATAGAGAGGTAGAGGGATGAGTGTGATTGATCAAGAGAAACTCAAACTGTTCCGTGCTCTATTACACTTTCACGAACGACTGAAGGCATCTATAGGGCTGTTACCTACCTATAACTACAGTCCAGGGTATGTCCAGGAACAGTATATAGCCGGATTCGATAAGTATGCCGCACGAGTAGAAAACATCAAAAGGGAACTGGAAGAGATCCAAAAAGAGCTGTGGATTGATGTTAATAATATAGCAGATGAATTATAATAGAGCGAGGTATGAGATGACAGAGCGAGATATATTCGATAGTGATATGCAAGAAATTATAAGGTTGTCATTTGTGAGAGCCCGGAGATATATGGGATATCCAGATTACTTAAAGAAGGCTCAGCCTGGCCTTAAGATTGACTTTGTGCAGAACCCAGCGAATCGCATATCTGCTGCTGAGAAGATAAAGGTTCGTGAAAATGAAGATGGAGTATTCGAGGAGGTAAAATGAAGTTAGTTAAATTGGTGGTTATCCCCGCTATAACCGGAGGTGCCTTTCTTGGATTAGCAATATGGCTAATCATTAAGTTATTGGGGGCACTATGAACCTGACCGAAACAGACCAACGTATGGCCATCAACCCAGGAAGGCCTTCAGTTACAGAGGTGCTGGACCGCAGGATCGAGGAGGCACAGAGGAACCTGGATGATATGCTGGCTGCTAGAACAGCGCTGAAGGCATACCCCGATGTGGAGAATGTTCTGAATCTGCTGGCGAAAACGGGCAGTATAGGCATCTTTTAACCCGTTTTACAGGAGAAATACTCCTAAAAAGAGTATTGACTTTGGTCAATTTACCCCTTATAATCCGATATAAGGGGTATTTAATTTATATCGATGACCAAAAAGAAAGAAAAAAAGAAGCCGGAAAAGCCGAAGAAAGCACCCAATAAACGGGGGAGAAAAAGCAAATGGAACCCTGAATTTATTGAACTTGCACGCGTGGGAAGGCGAAAAGACCTCACTATAAAGGAGCTGGCAAAATCCTTCGGAGTTTCACAATCCCTGATATTCGGTTGGATGAATGAATTCCCGGAGTTTCTGGAGGCCATTAATCAATCTCGAGTGATTGCGGACTGCAAAGTAGAGAACCGACTGTATGACACTGCCGTCGGTTTTTACTATACAGAGGAGATGGCATTCAAGGTCAAGGATGTCAAAGGTGATGAAATAGTGGAGGTTGTGAAGGTAGAGAAGTTCCAGGGTGGGAACTTCCAGGCACAACGACACTGGCTATCGAATAGATCAAGGAGAAAAGCATTAGAATACGCTGAACTGCAGGTGGATTTGTGGCAGGAGAAGATCAAACACGAGGTGACCGGCAAGGACGGCGGAGCCATAGAACACAAGGTGGATATGTCTGACTGGTCCGATGATAAACTGCGTGAGCTGATCGAAGGTGCAATGGCGCTTAAAGAAGAGGAGGATGGATCGTGAGTTATCAAAAATGCCCGGTGTGTGAAGGTAGGGGTGAAGTTCCGATGGGGTTCTACCTGGGGCAAACTGCAGGAACATCGATGTCACCGCAACAGTGCCGATCATGTCATGGTACTGGTACAGTTGGTTTCTCTGACTTTCGTCTACCACCACCAATAATTCCTATGGGGAAGATTTTTAAGATGCCGGAGTTAGGATAATGGCTGAATTCACTGATCCCGGAAGTCAACAAAGCATTCCCTATTTCTATGATGTTTCACCGGATGGTCGGATGGTGAGGGTAACAAAACGTCTATTCTATCGCGGGATAATGAAGGCAAACTTGAAGTATGGCTATAATACTAGACTATCTGGATTATGGGAAGAGCTGCCTAATTTAGGAATAAGAATTCACACATAAGATGTGCAGAACGCTAGAGAACAATTATTATGGATGGGCGAGTTGGGCAAACAGGAGATGGCCCGGCGTAACCTGATCGATTTTATCCAGTATACATTCCCGGAATACCAAGCCGGGTGGTTTCATAAAGAAGTTTGCGAACGATTACAACTGTTCTTTGACAAGGTTCAAGCGGGTGAACGACCAAGATTGATGCTGTTCAGCCCTCCCAGGCACGGAAAGACCGAGATAGTTTCCCGTCGATTTCCAGCCTGGGCACTGGGTAAGGATCCGGAACTGCAGATCATATCTTCCAGTCACAGTGAAGACCTGGCGAACACCAACAGCATGGACGTGCAGGGCATTATCAATTGTCCGGAGTACGAAAAGGTATTCCCCGATATCAGTTTGGATGCACCACGACGGGTGGATATGTTCCACATCAAGGGTGCACGTGCAATACCATCTTACCTGGCTGCAGGTGTGCGGTCCAGAATTGGTGGTTTCGGTGCAAGGATACTACTGATAGATGATCCGGTGCCAGGACGTAAGGAGGCCAACAGCCCTACCGAACAGGAAACGATCTGGGACTGGATCAACAGTGTAGCTTTCCGACGGGTATCACCGGATGGTGGAATTCTATTCATTACCACCCGGTGGCACCCTGCGGACCCGGCTGGAAGATTGATCGAGAGTATCGATAAAGGCGCTGAACCGTGGGATATCATCAGCTATCCTGCCATGGCCGAAGAGGATGATGAGCACCGCAAAGCTGGTGAAGCACTTGATGAAGTGCGCTGGCCACTGGAAGTTCTGAAGAAGGTCAAGGCTGAATTAGAAGGCGCCTTGCGCGGGCACGAGTGGTTATCTCTTTATCAGCAACGACCACAATCTACGGAAGGCAGAGCGGTATTCCCGGCTGAGATGTTGAAGTGGCACAAGACCAATATCATTGTGCCGAAACGGGGTGGGATAGTCAGGATCACGGATGACCCATCATTTAATTTCAGCACATTCGATTCCGGGATGCTGAGATTATGGGAAGCACCGATCAAATACTTCAGCTATTGTGCAGCATGGGATGTGGCTGAAGGTGAAGAGAACATCCTGGGCAGCCAGGACAGCCATTGTGTCGGGATATTGCGCCGGACCATTCTGGATGAGATCATGCAGAAGTACAAGGTCAACCCCAGGGTGGAGATAGGTAAGCCATTCCAACCGGCTATCGTAGCAACATGGCACGGATTAGCGGATAACCCTGATTTAGCCAGGATAATAATTGATCTATTAACCTGGTACGGCATGGCACCGGGATTAGGAGAGCGCAACAGTTACGGTGCCCCATTACTGCAATCAATGAAAAGGGAGTATCCACAAGATCTACTGATACGTGAGCGAACTGTAGCATACCAGACCGATAATGTCAGCCGCAAGTTGGGGATATATACTACCGGTCACAATAAAGCTGGCCTGGTCGAAGCACTGAAAGAATGGTATCTGCAAAAAGAGATATTCGATCCGGATGAAGAGGGACTTGAGGAAATGTCACATTTCATCCATCATGGCGGAAAACTTCAGGCTGAATCCAGATATCATGATGATCATGTTGCAATGCGCTGGCTGTTATGTTATGCACACAAGAACTTCCCGGTCATTGCACCCCGGAACCTTAGAGATCACGAATTTATAGCGGCGCGGCGAGCGCCGATCAGACCTATACCGACAGATCCCATAACAGGATACTAAAAATACGGAGTAGAACCATGAGTAAGACCAAAAAGGAAAGAGAAGAAGAAAAACGAATTACTGAAGCTCGAAAGGCCAGCGCAAAAGGCGACGAACTGAGGCGTGCAGGTAAACCATCGTGTCAGACGAAAATGGAAAAGAAGGACCTGCCTACCCTGGCGGAATTCAATAAGATGACGCAAGAATCAGATCAGCGTGCTGCTATCTACGCAGCGCAGTTGCTGTTATTGAAATAGCAGCGGCGCCGTAATTACAATTTAACCAGGTGAAAGAAATGTCCCAAGTAAATGTTGAAAATGACATCAATGTAGATTTGGCGGTAGCAAAAGAACAGCAGGCAAAAGCCGATCACGTTGCAAATCTGGTGACAAAGATACCCGATGGTTGGGATGTTTACGCACAGCCAGAAGGTGATACGCTGGTGTTGGAGAATATAAAACTCCAGCACATGCACGTATTTCAAAACTACAGGAAGATTGGCTTGCGTGAGATCAATAAGAGGATCAAGGCTTTCAAACCTGTAGAGCCAGAAAGTGCGATCGATCCACCCAGTGATTTGCCATACGCTGACGAAGTACCACTAATGGTATCATCCGGCGGCCAACTTTCCCCGGCAGGGTTTCAGTCAATTATGAACGGTGATATCGAACCCAGGCTCAGGCAGGTAAGAGTAACTATGGGCACTATGGGTAATAAATCTGTGCAATACCAACAGATGAATGCCTGGATAATTGTGCGCAGGTACGAGACGGAGCTAAAACAGTTGGCCGTGTCGAATGAGATACGTGACCTGCTTAAACTGTTGGTAGAAAAATAACCGGAGACATCCGTGCCAGACACCGATTATACATCTTACGAACCATCTGTTGCAGATCAAGAATATATCCTGATGGTGGAGACGAGGCACAATTATGCCAGTGGTTTCTGGCGTCCCTCTAACGACTTCGACCGCAAACTGCTGCGCAACTACGATATGGAAATGGACCTGGCACGGGATTCCGAGGGTAAGGTTACATATCCCCTGGCAGCCCAAATATTCCCCCCATTCAGTTATGAGCGCATTGAGGTAAAAATACCTCATCTGGTCAGGATGCTGTTGGACCATGATCCTCCTTTCAAGGCTGTCAAGGGACGGCCAGATCAGGATGAGGCAACTATCCAGATGTCAGAGGATTTGCTGAAGTACCAACTCCGCAACCGCGATTTCAAAATAGAATGGATACACATTATCCAGCAGGTTGCCAAGATCGGTCACCAGATATTGAAGGTGCGCTGGCGTGAAGAGGTAATCAATCATACCACTACCGATGTAGAAGAATTCCTCGGTATCCCTGTTGACCTGGTTGAAAACGAGGAAGAAGTAGAGATTTATAATGGTCCGGACTTTAATCGGGTAGCATTCTACCGGTTCTTCATCGATCCATTGACACCACCCTGTGAACTACAAAAGGCCCGGTATATGATCGAGGAAGATATCATATCCTGGGATCAATTCCTGACAGATGCAAATAAATTTGAATATGATAATATCAAGTTCGTAAAGGCAAAAGTATTTTCACCCGATGTACCCAAAACCGAAGGTCCGGAGAAATCTGCACATGAAGAGCGCGCCAGCGAAGATAGAAGGGTATCACCCGGTGATATCTATTCCCATGAAGTAAAGATGATTTATGGGTATGACAGATCCAACGTCATAACGCTCGCACAGGTAGGTGGTGAAAGTATACTGGTGAAGCGTGAAGATTTCAATGAGAAATTCCCTACGAGGAAATATCCATTTATACTGATTCACAGCAGGATAAACACAGACTCCGGTGTAGAAGCATCGATCGATGCTAAATCGGACAATAGACCCGGTGGATTTTATCCCAAAGGAGATCTCGAACCCCTACACCAACTTCAGTCCGCAGTCAATACCACCATCAACCAGCGTTTTGATAACATTACCCTGAACCTGCGTAACCCGATGATCGTAGAAGAGGGGGCATTCGTAGATGAGCATCTATTAGCGAGAGGCTGGATCAATAATCCCATAATCCATGCGAAAAAAGTAGATATCGGTGGAAGAACTATCCGTGATCGGTATGACAGATTCCAGGTCCCGGATATGTTCGGCAGCGCCTTCGGTCACCAATTAGAGAAATTCGAGGTGTGGGGCGATCGTGCAGTAGCGACACCGGAAGCTGTGCGTGGCGAAGGGGATCCCGATAACCAGACTAAAGGCGGGTTCTTACAGGCTACCGCCAACTCTATGCAGCGTACCGCTCTGCAGGTTTATGTGATGGCTACCATGGGTATGGCTGAGATGCTCACAATGATGTCGGACATGAATGCCTATACCATCGGTGCCGATCACGTACTGTACATTACCGGTATCGAAGGTGGATTAACCAAGATCAACCCCAGGGATGTTGCCACCGGGGTAGCTTATACTATCCGTACCATTCCCCCGTTCTCAAAGGCGATGATGGGCAAACAGGCAATGGAATTCCTGTTGTTCTCCAAAGAACACTACCCCTGGGTAGATGTGAAGAGATTGATGCAGATAATCCTGGAAGGTCAGGAATGGTTGGAAACAGCGGACGAGATTATTCCGGACAATGCACCTTCAGGCACATTTATAGATTTACAGATACTGGCTGCGCAGCAGCTACAACCACCCCCAGTTCCAGAGGAAGGATCAGAAATTGATTCCCAAAGCGATTTACTACCTGAGCAAGTTGGAGGTATTGATACCACAGACGCTGAGGGTGAAGTTCGCCAACTGGCGCAAGCACCGGCCTTCTGATCTGACTCATAAAGAAGTGCTGGTGTTGAAATCTACGGCAGAGAAGGATGGTACATACTATGATCAACTGCAGGCGGTACAGCAAAATAGTGCTTTCTGGCAGGAAGTGTTGGAACGCCGGGCTGATATCCTGGCCGATTTTACCAATATAGAAATATGGAAAGAAAACGAGAAAATTGAATTAAGGGTGGCTTTTTTACAGGGTGAACTTAACGAAATGCAATGGCTGAAAGACCATATCTTAAATAAAAATTTCAAAGTACCAAAAAAGACTTGAAAGGTAGACAATGCAAGACCCCAGTGGAATTCCTCCAGTATCCCCCGAACAGGAACCTGTGGCGCCCCCGGCGGAACCTCTTGTAAATGAGGACCTGCTGGCACCGCCTACGGCACCTGAAGGGCAAGAAGGAATTGAACCAGATCCGCAACTGCCAGAAGAAGAACTACCGGCAGCCCCGGAAGATGATCAAGTTCCTGATGGAGGAGAAGTAGATGATCCTGATAAAAAACCAGAAGATGAACCAGAGGCAACCCCGGAAGGTGAGGAAGCCGAACCGGTAGAAGAGTTCAAATATGATGAACTTACAACGGTTCAAAAGAAAGAATTCGATAAACTGAATGCAGAGGTCCTGGCTGGTACGCAGACACAGGCTGAACTGGAGAAAGAGAAAACCGAGCAGGGCCGCAAACTGAAAGCAGCGGAAGGTATCGTCAAAGAGAAGTCTGATAGTTATCAGGCCATCCTGCAGGGTAAAAAGAATCTATTCGATATAGAATATCGGAAAGATAACGCACAAAAGGCAGAATGGGACAAAAGGGCTATTGCATTCGGTGCCGAGGCTGATCGTCTTGAAACCGTACTAGCTGAAAATGGGAATGTGTCTGATCCTGCTGCTGTTGCGGAGAATCGCAGACAGGAAGAATTTGCGAAAGACAATGCCCTGGGATGGCAGCAGCAAGCAAACCGTGATCAGCGGAAATATGATGATGAGTTAGAATCTTCTGTTTCCGGTCACATTGAAGCGATAGAGAGCTCCTTCCTGGAAGAGTTTACTGAATTCAAAACCATTCAGCCCATCTTCGATCAGTTCTGTAAAGATGTGGATGCCAGTGTCGTAAAGGTAAAGACGGACTTGCCTACCTTGCACAGGATGTATAGTAAATGTCTTGCCGCAGAACGAGGCTCACCTGAAAACATGCGCAGGATCAAAGCTGGAATCAAAAACGTGGTGCTGAAGGAAGAGGAAAGAAAACGCAGAGTAGTTGCACCTGATTCCAGTTCGTCTACCAAAATACCGCCGAAAGATCAACCAACAAAACCAACTGGATTCGAAGGCATAACCGCTGGATCCAAAGCTTCTCGCGAAGATCCGGATGGTGCCAACAGAAGAAAAGCTGTTTGATATATAAGCACCAATAGAGGTGCACCACCATTATTAACGTCCCATTAAATCCGGCAGGTTCGGGACGTTCCTGCTGGATTTGGGGCGTTTTTTTTGGTGGCAATATCAACAGAAAACTATAGGAGACAATTTTATGAGTGACTATACAGGCAGTTTCGCCAGAACAAATCTCTCTGCTGCCCAAGTGATGGAGGCAAAAAGGAAAGAAGCTACTTTCCTTTCAGGGATAAGACATCCCCTGCTTTCTGAACTTACGGACAGGGCCGCGAAGGACCAGAAGAACGATTTCGAATACAGGGTGTTCACTCGCCCATACCCCATCATCGATGCTTTCCTGTGGGGTGAGAGTTCAGGCAGCCAGTCTGCTCTGACCAATAGTGCGACTGCGATGTACATTACCAATGCAGCTTCGTATCTGCGCCCTAACGATCTACTCCAAATTCCTGGACAACAGGATAACATCCAGACAGCAGGAAACAAGACCATCCTGGGTGAAGTAGTGAGGGTGTCATCGATCGCATCCACACACATCGTAAACGTGGTCAGAAACGTCAAAAGCGGTACTGCCCTTGATAACGCAGGGACAGGTACTGGTAACGATGGGCTGGCGTTCATGGTTTTATCCTCCGCCGAACCTGTCGGTGGTGGAACACGCGACGCCAAGGGGCTGGGAAAAGGCGATCGGTTAAACTACATCCGGTCATTCAACGAACCTTTCTCCCTGGTGCAACAGATGGTCGACAACGTTGATTTCTTCCCCATGGGCGGGAAGGGTGAGAAGGATGATCAACAGCAGGATGCGTTCATTCGCATTACCGATGCTGTTGAGAAGATGCTTCTCTATGGTCAGCTATCCAAGACCACTGATGGATCCGGACGTACCGTGTATGATTCCGCCGGTTTATTGGCCCTGCTGAACACCACTGATACCGAAGAAGGTATCGTGGCATGGACCACAGGAGCGACGGGAACAGACATGGTGATCGGTGACCGTACTTCCAGGATATGGCATGCTGACGATGGTTTCAATATACCCAATATCGGCCGGTTTATGACCGAGCTGACACTCAACGGGAATATGACCAAGTGGGGTTACCACGGTAACCGATTCCTGCCCAACTGGGACAATCAGTGGGGTGATACCATCCAGCGAACGCAAAGCTTGACTGACTATGGCGTCACCGTCAACAGCCATTCAGTGTACGGTTCCAAGATCAACTTCGTTTACAGCCCGGTGATGGACCTCGCAGATCCTACAGGGTGTTTCTTCATCGATATGCCGCACTTTGCACTGGCGGTGATGAATGACATCCATCTGCGTCAACCAGACCATGATCCCAAGTCTGAAGTCGGATCCAGGACTTACGACTATGACTGGATAGCAGATCTGGGATGTGGTGCAACATTCCTGAAATCTCACGCATATATCTTCGGTGTGAACGATATTGCTTAAACAACATCGTTAAATCGATGAGAAAGTGAGAGGGATTCTTATGGGACTAGCACAAAACATATACCTGAATGTTCCCAACGGGGAACTGCGCCTGTACGAAGATATGGCTTTACTGCAAAGCCTGGGTGTTCTCGGCCGCCGGCGCCGGTACTCGAAGATCATCCATGTCAATTCCGATACCGCTATTGGCAAGGATGCGAACAAGGTCGATAATGTCGGTGCACCCTGGGATCGGCCGCTGAACAGTATGGATGCTGCGAATTCATACGTCGAAGATGGCAGGGGTGATATCATCATTCTGCAGGATAGCGGCGTTGCCGCAGCGGAAGAGGACATCGCTATCACCAAGGATTCACTGACGATTGTGGGTATGGGTGATCCCTGGTCGGCTGCGGGGATTGTGCCGGATAGTGCAGTCACTACAGCCATCATAACGGCCAGCGCCGATGCCGACAACCTGATGCTGAAAAACCTGCGCCTGGACAGTACAACAGGGCTAGGTGACGTATTCAGGGCTGCTGCAGGTGCAGATGGCCTATGGATCGATGGCTGTCTCATCATAGCCAAAGGTGAAACTGATGGGTCTGCAAACATTGCTATCAACCTTTCCGTCGGCACTGTTGTCGCCCCGAAAATCACCAACTGCACATTCTGGGCGGATACACTGCTTAAAGCGCTGATCGACCTGAAGGCCGGTCCTACCGGAGCACTGATCCAAAACTGTGCATTAATCAATAAACTGACTACAGCGGCTGCTGGCGGTGTTGTCGATGCTATACTGGTCCAGACCGGTACGGGTGTATGGATTGATAACGTCACTATCCAGGGCGGTGACCTGACCGATGACTCGGTTTTCGCAAATGGTATCGACATCGATGGTGCTGCGATCAATACCGTGATCACCCGTTCCTACATAGGTAACTGTACTGCCAACGTGACAAATGGTGGTATAGATACAATGGGTGCTGATGCAGGTGAAGGCTGGATCGATTGTGACCAGACCTAAAATCAACACACAAGCGTAAATTAAAATGAGGAAATAAAATATGGGTAACGCAACGATTAATAAGGGGCCATACCGCAGAGCTGTGCCGCAAAAACTGATGGGTAAAGACTCCGACGAGCTGATCATCGAATACGGAGAATTTACCTGGAGTGGCGTCGATGTGGTGGCTGACGAGCTGGCGCTATCATTCATCAGTGAGGTGATAATGCCGAAGTTCACCAAGAAGAGTGCTACGGGAGTAACTGCTGCTGATGGTGAAGTAGTCACCGATGGTGTTATTTCGTCCGGCAAAATCACCGTAGCGCGGACTGGACACGCTGATAACGCATCCATTGTCATCTATGAGATTACCGGCATATCGAAAAACTCATAGTCTAACCGCGAAAGGAATTGAATATGAGTAATGCGGACATCACAAAAGGACCATTCCGCAGACCGATGCCAATAGCTATAATGGGTAAGGATTCCGACGAGCTTATTGTTGAACGCGGGATCTTCACCTTCGGTGCTTCTGCCGATGCCGATGAACTGGCACTATCATTCGTTGGTGAGGCAAAGACTGCCTTCTTCACCAAGAAATCAGCTACAGGGCTAACCCAGGCTGATGGTCTGATCGTTACTGATCTCACTATCACCAGTGGGAAAATGACTGTAGCTCGGACGGCACATGCGGATGGTGCAATAAGCGCTTTCTACGAGGTCACCGGTTATCCGAAAGACTCGTAGGGGCGTACACATATAAGAACCGGGGTGGGACAACCATCTCGCCCCGGTAGATAATACCTGGTTATGAGGATATTATGGCTACAACAATCAATGACATTCTGGCCACTATGGCAGCGGATTTCGGGCTGCCAAACCTGACTGTGACGCAAGCACCCATATCGGCTACAACGGGTGTTCTTTTCATAAACCTTGCCAGGATAGATGTGGCATTCAAACTGTGCCCTCGCCGGGTTAAGGGGATGGAATACAGCCAAGGTAGAGCTGATTTATTGACAGGTCTGCGAGCTATTGAAGATGAGACCCAAGACCCGCCCGCAGGAACAGATTTCCCCCACATATTTACAACACTTCCAACCGATGTGATTCCTATTTATTACGCGGACATTGAGATAAAAACAAACAATGCGAGTGCTTATGTTCCTGCTAGAGAGGTCAGCTATGAATATGCTTTTGAGCACAAAGGGGGAACGAACTATCCTGCTACATCATCGAACCCCCTGTTTGCCTGGGCTGATGGTGGAATAGCGGTGGTTCCTAACGGCACCAATGGTCAGAATCAGGTTGCACGTTACCATGTCATAAAAATGCCAACCGATGTGGCTGTTGATACCAACTGGGACGAGCTTGATGAAGATACTATCGATCCGGCGATCGATTTTGCATTAGCGCTGGCCTGGGGTGCAGAAGAGGGCGCCAGAGCGGATGCGCAGATAGCCAAACATATTGGCCGCTATATTGAATATATTGAATTTACGACCGGTTCTTTATCAGAATTATCGGACAGCACACCATAGAGAGATACTCATGGGAAATATACAGACTTATATACTTCCAAGCGTGGCAGCGATCAGGAAAAGGGCTGCACTATCCGCCACCAGCACACCTACCGAAAATACTGTAGTGATATGGTTGAATCGCTGTTCATGGGATATCGTCATTCACTGCCTGCCCAGGTTGATTTCACCGGGTGTCATCACTCCTGGTTGTTTGCAACTGATCAACAAATTAACACAGAAGGAAGTAAAGCCATCCACATCGTCTGAATCTGGTATTGCCAATCAACCAACAGCCGCCCCGTTGGCTGAAGCATATCTATCTATTATGATAGGAGAAGTTGAGACTCCAGAATTTTATGCGTCAAGGGAGGTTTCGTATCAGGAACTCAGGGATGCACAACTGAATGCCACCTATGCACCAGTTGCCACCGAGCCGATGTATGCCTGGGCTGATGGCAAACTGTATTTCCTTCCCGTTACACACAACCGGGTGGATTATCACTATATTGAAATGCCTGCGAAATTGGTGGTGTCTGATGACTGGCCACTGAATGAGGGAATGATACCGCTGGCACTGCTATATGTCCTGGCAGAGATGGAGGATCTGTTGGGGAACATGGAGAGGGGGAAGTTGTGGCGTGGTGCCTATCAATACGGAATTGAGCGCATGACCGGGTTATCGTACAAGATCATCGAAGAGTGGAGGCGATAATGCCGTATGCCACCAAGACAGTACAGACACTCATAGACCTGCTCAATAACTATTTCAAATCTAACGATGATTATAAACGCCTCTTGCTGGTGAATGATGACTTTTACGATATATTTAATGAAGCACAGGATGAGATATACGGTGACTGCGGATATCAACCCGATAACCAGACCATTGACACTGTAGTGGATCAGTTTGAATATCCCATCGATGGATCAGCGAACAATTTCAAAGATACGGTAGATGAGATATTCCGGGTGGATTACAATGGCACACCGTTGAAGATTCACTATCTGTATCCTTCACAGGTAATAGAGCCATCAACAGACATTGCCGACAACAGTGGATCCGCTACCGGATGGTGGGAAAAGTGGGACGATGGTAAAAGGATACTAGGGCTGAACAGGTTGCCAGATGAGGTGGTAGACCTGACTATCTATACCACCCGGCAGGCGGCGGTTTTAAGCGCAGTTAGTGGTACAGGAGGTGTTCCTGCGGTAGAGGATGATTTTATGGTTCTGATTAAGCAAATTGGTATTGTTGATTGCTATAGACGGATGCGTGATTATGATCTTGCTAGAGCACACAAAACGGATGCAGTAGATCCGGTCAAACAAAGACTCAGGGAGGTTATGGATAAGCGCCAGGGTAACCGACCGCACGAAACACAACTCAGAGACCACGATGATTACTATAATTAAAATATTACTGCTGTTGCTGCCAGCACTGTGTATGGCACAGTTAGCGGTGCCGTTCCGGGATTTCTCCGGGGGGATGGTGACGGATTTCGACCTTGTGGATATGCAGCAGAAGTACGGTTCATCAGCTTTTAATTTCGATGTCAACCAGGCTGCACTGATACCGAGACCGGGACATACACTATACAAAAACATCCAATTACCCTTCCCTTCCAGCTTCTATGCCTTTACGATATCGAACCCCAATTATTACGGTGACCAGGCTGATTCTGCACTGATAGAGATAAGTCCGAGCGGGGAAATATTCGTCGTAAAGTATCAGATACCTGATGTTAATGGTGATGAACGCTGCGGATTTGTCATGTGGCCGAAGTATGAGTCATTAAGTTCTGGAAATGACCTATTTGAAGGTGCCTGGTCGGATGCCTGGAGTGTTGATTATGGCCTGGCATCGAATACTACCGGCAGGGTTGATGACTTTAAGACGTCCGGGATAGAAGATCGTTTTGTGTATGCGGGCGCCCTACGGATGTCCACAGGATCATACATAGACGGTGACACACTATTTACCTATCCCTGGTGGTATGGATACATAGGCAGGTACTTCTGGCAGGGTTACAGGCACCCTGTGGATGATTTTAAGCTGTATGAAGCATCGATGTTTCCCCCCACAATTACAGATATGGCTATCACCTCAATAGCCGAGGTTTCAACTACCTTGACCGGAACAACTGATGGCGCGGGATTAGAAGTGGGTCGTTACTGGATTATGGTTGCCTATGAGTATGACGGATTCCAATATTCTGCACCAGAAAGTTACAGCGAAGATTGGAAGGCCGATATAACCGCTAATAACAAAATGATCAGGGCAAAGATTTCGATCGACTCGCTTGATATCCGAAACAGAATCACAGCAGTTATCCTGTTCACTACTAATCCAATTGGTGATGGAGAGAGAAATTACGAAAGTAACCGACGGAGAGGTGGTGGACGGAGAGGTGGTTCTATAGGTGATCCTGATGATTGGACATACACTATTACCGGTGTAGAAGGCGTAGATTTCGCAGTTCAGCAATATTATTTCCGCAAGAGAATAGTGATTGCGCATACAGATACTTCCGAGCTGGGATGGGACTGGAAGGAAGACAGTGATGATGGCAGGAGGTTTTTCTGGTATCCTTCGGCTGGTAATCTATTTGTCGATACCGTTTATATAGATTTGGATGACATGGATCCGATGGCGCCCAATATGTGGGACTATCTGGGGCACGATTCCAATGAAATTATAGTGCTGCCTGAACACATTGCTATGATAGGTGATTATAGTCTGGCTGGAGATATATTCGTTACTTCTGAAAGCACCGTAGTCACAGAAGGTTCGGAGATAAATGAACGATATCGTAACCGGGTGATCGTTTCACCGTGGGGCCAGCCTGATTCATACCCTGTCAATAATTTCTTTGAGGTCGGCGCCAGTAAAGGGTCTTATGTTACCGGAATAAGAGAGTGGAACGGTAATGCCATGATCTGGACCAACGACGCGTTCGAGATATGGTACATCGGCCTATTTCCTGTTCGATTAGAGAAGTTTGTAGGGATGGGTTGCACAGCATCACGAACTATTCAGGTGACGCCTTATGGTCTGTTCTGGTGTAATCAACAGGCTATATATCACTACAGCGGGGCGGGAATACCCAAGCCGATCAGCACACTCATAGAATCAGTGTATGATTCTTTCGCGGTGGCTATCAATGCCGGTGGTCCCTTCAATACCAATCTCCCCACCATGCCGTATTCCGCATCATTCTACTTCGAAGATGTACAGCAGTATGTAATCGTAATGGACAGCAGTCTTAATAGTAGACCAGATACACTCGCAGCGTACGACTGGGGTGAATTGCGACCCGCAGAGTGGTATGGCGGTGATCAGTGTTTAGCCTACAACATCCCTTACCAGGCATGGACAAAATGGGATATAACCAACCACTTTCGACAGTTTGAAACTGCATGGGATGGTGACATATACGCTTTGGTTAAATATGGCGGAAGCAACAATCTGGATATTTTCAAGTTTCAGCCTGGTATAGATGCCACATACGAGAGCAGTGTGGAAAACTTCTGGTCATCCGGGTGGACTGATTTAGGTTACCTGGGACAAAACAAGGAGCTGGTCGGTATTCAACTTGATTACGAGGCTGGGTTCACGCTCAATGCCTTCGAACCGGATACTATCACGGTGACCGTTTATGCGGATGGTAAAGTCGATACATACGAGACCTTCAACTTCTATGCCACCGACAGTACCTTGACCCCCAAGAACTGGCGCCGGGTCCAGTATGTGGCCGCATCAGCCAAGGGTGATTTGATCGATGACCCAGGCTACGCTACACCTGTTTACTTCGACTTCCATATATCTTTCAATAATGCAGACTGGAGTGGATTACCTATGGCCATCTACACCATGACGCCAATCATAACTCTGGGTGAAATGCGAGGGTTTCGATGATTGTTTCACGTGAAACAGTTATCATTATACTGATACTGGCCACCTTGTGCACATTTGTGCAAGTGTATGGACAGACATCCCTGATTCAGAAGGATTACGACCCGGTGGTATTGTCTACAGTTGTCAACCAACTGAAGCGGGACATTACCAACCTGGAGAATAGACAATCCAATATTATTGTATCATCCCACCAACCTGTCAGGGGTGGTCAGGCTAGATTGTGGTTCAGGCCGCAGCAGCAGAATCTTTACGCATACCTGGGGAATGAATGGCGGGAGATATTCTTCCAATTTGACACTGTGCAGGTAGAGATTCCAGTAGGTTTGATCCCGTTAGCTATCCCGTCGATCAACATAGAGGATGGTTCAGTAAGTTCCGATGAATTTAAGTATATCAACAGCCTCACATCGAATGTGCAGGATCAAATTGGTGATCGTATATATTCGGGTGAACATCATATCACCGATGGTGAATCTCTAACTGAAAGTATCAATGCGCTTGATCTGCAAACGCGGGATATATTCGATTTCTTCAATGGCACGTTTTTAGAAACATTCGATGCGTTGGTGACGAGCGATGGTGGAACTGTCACAATGTCGATTGAAAAGGTTAGTGGCGGTGATCTTACCTGTAATTTTTCTTCCGGGCAGACAGCTTATGATTGTACGCCAGCTGATGAAATTGAACTGACGGTAGGAACAGATACAAGCCCCCAGGAAAACTTCATTTATATTCTTGAGACTGCACCGACTGTTCTCGTTAAAAGTACGTCTGATTGGCCTGATAACGAGCATATACGAGTCAGTTATTTCCTTGTTCCTACTGCATCGTTGGTCAACACTGGTGCTGCTGGTAATAATTTTGTCTATGTAAATCAGAATTGGAATGACCATCTAAGCGACACAGATAAAAATCAAGGGCACATGTCTCATCTGACAGACAGATTGAGGCGATTCGGAGCGGTTTGGCATAGTGGGGCACAAGGGACGGCGACGCAAGATGGGAATGATCTATGGGTAGATGTTGCCGAAGGGGTAATATTTCAGATGCACCGCCATACGTTTGTGGCACTGGATTCCGATACTGACGGAGCTGGAGATCCGATATTGGTATCCAACGATCCGGATGCGAATTATGCCATTGTCAATAGCCTGAACGAAATTACCAAGCATTCAGATGGTGATGTTATTGGAACAAATAAGTACGTGAAATTCGTACTGTGGGGGGTTGCAAATAAGGGCGGTGAAGTTTCATTCATGATGCTTAATTTACCGTCTGAACATTATAATACGCAGTCTAATGCTGAAAGAGATGTAGATAATTACGCTGATTTTTCGATTTCGGCTGAATTCAATTTGGAATCATCTACGGGCTTTCTGATAGCTGCTTTTGTTTGTAAGCATACAGCGACAGCAATGGAGATACAGAGTACTATTGATTTGCGCGGGCAGACTCCCAATATTGCCAATGCAGGTGGTGGGGCAGTCGGAGGCGGTGATGTAACTGCTGCCGCAGTGCTAACCGACAATTCCATTATACGGGGTGACGGTGGAGAAAAGGGTGTCCAGGATAGCGGGGTGTTGATAGACGATTCTGATAATATGACCTTACCTGGACTTACTGCTGGTTCGGTTGTGTTTGCTGGTGCAGGTGGAGTTCTGTCCCAAGATAATTCTAATCTATTTTGGGATGATACAAATAAGAGGTTAGGGATTGGGACGCCTACACCGGGTTATATACTTGATATTGATGCTGGAGAGATAGGGGACGATAACT
>SDBU01000727.1_pt1 | contig 46849 bp, 51 predicted proteins | sample 2277071 | NCBI WGS metagenome assembly SDBU01 (sample SAMN10397929, study PRJNA504765) | marine sediment metagenome | isolation source: marine sediment core GS08_GC12, 126 cmbsf | place: Arctic Ocean: Gakkel Ridge, Loki's castle | collected 2008
CCCGACTCAAAATCGACTCACTCGAATTGGTTTATGGATGGAGGGCGATGGTGATGGCACAGTTTATTTAAGATTGTTTCATAATACCAGTGTTATTGGCAGCGGTTCTCGTAGCGAACCTGATGGTTATGCCTTGATTTATTTAGATTTTAATGATCTTGAATTAACTCCCAACGATAGTAATTACCGGATTTCTTTGACAACCGGCGCTACTAATGCCAATTTAGCTTGGCACCGAAGCGGTGATGACAGCTGTTCAGAAGGAGGACATGCTTATATTGATGGTGAACAAAAAAGCTATGATTTTGGTTTTTCTACTTTTGGATATACTGTAGGAGGTGATGAAGAAAATGGGAAGGAACAGCCGCAAAATGGCGAGACAGGAGATGAACAAACTCAGCAACCCGGTATAGATACCACCACCAATTACGGTGCTGCGCCTTCTGCAAATGTTTCCACTACGATTAAACCGCCAACCGATGTTAAAGCGGCTAATAATTCAACTGATGAAATAGCCGTAAAAATCAGCTGGGCAGAATCTGTCACCAAAGATATTGATGGCTATAAAGTTTTCCGCAAGACAGGCGACGAAGAATTTGGCCAGATCGCCCAAGGTGAAAAAACAAACACTGAATTTATTGATGAAGAAGCCACTAAAGGCACTGATTATACTTATATGGTCAGGTCTTTTAAGGACAATGCCGAGTCAGAAAATTCTAATGAAGCATTTATTGCCGCTGGCAAAAAGACGGCCAGTAAAATTTTAACTCCAACTTCATCAGAATTTAAAATAGATTGGACTGATCCGATGCTTTTGTGTTTCTTCGGTTCTGCTGCTATTGCTGTGTTGGTATTTTTGCTTTGGTTTTTGATCCATCGCCGCAAACTAAAAGAAGGTTCAAGCGAACAACAATAGCAATAAGTTAATTTGCTCAAAAATTAACCCCATTTTCTAGATATAGCTTTAAATATCCAGTATTTTGTGGTATAATTTAGTCAAACCTTTAAAAGCCCCAGTAGCTCAGTGGATAGAGCGAAAGGTTTCTAACCTTTAGGCCGGGGGTTCGATTCCCTCCTGGGGCGCCATTAAGAAAAAAGGGGCAAAATGTCAGATTTTGAAAAAACCTTAGACGATTTAGAAAAAGAATCCTTGCTCCAAGACATAGAAATCATCGGTCGCGATAAAGGAATATTTTTAGGCGAATTAGTTGAAAAGCACCAGCCGAAAAATATTTTAGAAATCGGTACCAGTATTGGTTATTCAACCCTATTCTTAGTTTCGGCTCTACCCAAAGAGGGAAAAATCTACACTTGCGAAAAAGATTTTAATTATATTCAAATCGCCAAAGGTGCTTTTAAAAAATTAAATCTAACAGACAAAATCGAATTGGTTGGGGGAAATGTTTTTAGCACTTTGCCAAAATTGGCCCAAAGATGGGATATGGTCTTTATTGATGGTGACAGGGATGAATATTATGAATATTTGCAATTGTTTGAAGACAAATTAAATCTGGGGGCAGTAATTGTTGCCAATGGAATCGGGACTTATGAAACGCGAACTCGCGACTATATTAGAGAAATGAGAAAATCAGGCAATTATGAATCTCGCTATCAGGATTTTGGTATCGACGGTATGGAAATAAGTGTTAAGGAATAGTTAACAGTAAGCAGTGAACAGTCAACAATGGGTATTAAATTTATTGTTAATTGTTAACTGTTAATTGCTGGTTAAAAACGTGGTGGCTGTAGCTTAATGGTAAAGCTCTGGCCTGTGAAGCCAGCGACGTGGGTTCAATTCCCATCAGCCACCCCAGTTATAAAAAAAGGGGCAGAATTGAGGCGAAATGCCGAAAACTATCCCCTCAAAAATTAAGATTATAATTACAGGAGTCGTCTTTTTATTGGCGATTTTTTAATTTAGAAAAGAGATAGGGGAAAATTATGGGATTATTTAATTTTTCAAAATACAATGATACAGAAAAAGCATTGCGGGACCAATATGTTCAAATGATGACTATAACAATGGGCATAGATTCCTCGGAGGCACTGGAAACGGTGGAAGGTATGCTTAACCAAGCCATTAAAGAGTCTAAAAAAGATTACAGTTATTATTTACCCCAAAATTTTGGAGATATTCTTCTGGGTGATATCGATGCTGACAATTCGAAAATCAAGAAAACTTCCGAAGCTGTTAGGAAAAAGCTTCCGAGAAAAAAGGAAGAGGGGGTATGTGATGAGGATATTAGATGGTGGTGGAATCTTAATGATATAGAGCGACGAATGATGTTAAAACAAGACGAAGTTATGAAACTGGCACTGTATATGGAAGAACTCCAAAAAGGAAAAACGTATGAGGAGGCTATGGCAGAGGTGAGAAAATTCCATCCCGTGTATGGCGACCCAGATGATACTACACACACAAAGGGAGACGATAGGCCTCTACCCCACGAATTAAAAGATAGAATAAATATCTACATAGAAAAAAGGGCTCAAAGCGATTCAGAGAAATACAAAAAAGATATTGAACAATCTTCTACTTTTAATGCTTTAATAAGAAAAGAGATTAAGGCAAACAATGTATAAATTTGTAAATAAGGAGAATCAAAAACAGAAAAATGAATAAAAATAAATGGTATCAAAAATTATGGTGGTTAATTGGAATAGGTATTTTAGTTGTAGGAAGCTTAATAGATAATAATGAAGGTATAGATAGATTATTAATTCTTGTTTTTGCCATTACCATTATTTTCTTTTTTGTGTGGTTTTATTCCTATTTGAAGAGTAGGGGGAGTAGCACAGGAAAATCAATATTTCTATCAATACTTATTACCTTAATAATATTTGGTATTTTATATGTGTTATTGAGTTGGGTGAAATGTGGGAGTAGTATATTTTACCAAGAAAAAACAACAGTTAGTGGTTTCACGCCAGGTTTTAGTGATTTCCTAAGACAAAAATATGGTTCACCAAAAGCATACACATATTGCGATCTTTTTAATGGGTTTTAATTTCCATATAATTGAGGATAAAAAATGACAGATGATTTTATAGGTGAAGTGAAAAAAGAGGCACGAGAAAATAGGAAGCTGAAAATTATCTCCTATATTTTGATTTTTATCATCCTTGCGGCGGGAGCTTTTGGTGCAGGAATAGGGATCAATAAATTTTTATCTAACAAGAATGAAAAAGGTCAAGTTGAAGGAGTGAAAAATGAGCAAGCCATAGAAAATATGAAAAAGGAACTAGGGGAATTGCAAAGAGAAAAAGAGCTAGAAGAAGAACAACAAAAAGAGCAACAGCAAAAATTAGAAGAAGAACAAGCAAAAAAACAATCACAAGAATTAAGCCAAGAGCTGAATAAAGAAAAAAATAGACTACAAGCCCTACAAGAGATTGATGCCAGAATTGCATATTATGAATCAGTAGTAAACGAAATGATAAAAGCACAACAGGAGACATTAAGAGGAATAGGTGAGTGTAGAGAAATTGGTCATTCAGAGTGTCAAGAAGAATGGCAAGAATTGTATGATAGAATTGAACAAGATAAACAGCCACACATCACTGAAATCAATAATTTAAAAAGAGAAAGATATATAATTCAGACTAGCTTATAGATAAATGGAGGTATGAATGGTTGAAGAAAAAAACAAAGTACAAAAAAAGAAAAACCAATACAATGCGTGTGCCATAATTGGTTTTATTCTGTCTATTATTGGATTTTTCGGAATTGGTTTAGCGGCATTGATTGGTCTCGTTTTCGGTATAGTCGCTTTGGTTCAAATTAAACACACACACGAAAAGGGAAAAGGAATTGCTATCGCGGCAATAGTCATTGGATTTATTTGGGGGATTCTAATTTCAATAATTAAGGCGTTAATAGAAGCGGGATATTAAAATAATAATTTATAATAGAATTAAATATAGCCCATAACAATAAAAATGACTAAAAAATTTAAGCCAAGGAATGCCCACGAAAGACTTTATAATAAACCTTTGACTGGCAAAGAAGTATTTGAGATGGATAATAGCTTGACGCAGTTTTTTAAATTGCTAATAGAAATCGATAAAGAACAAAGGAAATCCAAAAAATAATTGTGGATAAATGCGAGTTGATTTAATATATTGCGATGGTAATATAAAAATAAGGAGCAATATGACCAAAGGAGAAAAAGAATACAATGAATTAGTTAGCATTAAAAAAAGCAAAGATTTGCCTTCTGGTAAATCAAATATTAATATTAGGGAAATAGAGAAACGAGCATCGAAAGTTAAAAAGATTCTCGAAAAAGAACATGGACAGATACTTCGACAGGATTAAACCAATAATAAAGAACTCATTTATAATATTTGATACGTGTGCCTTTATAGATTCATCACGTCATTTCAAAAAGTTTAAAGAATTTTTTAATTTTTTGGAAGATAGTAATTGCAAAATTATAACTGTTTTTGATGTAGCTACGGAATTTTTAAAAGGTTCTAATAATTTTAAAGATTACTTGGAGAAGAAAGAACAATTAGAAGATATAATTGAAACGGTTATATATACGGATAAAGAGATTTATGATAATATTGATAAAATTTTACCTTTATTTCAGTTTAAGGGAGAAGCGCCTTCATCCGCAGATTTTGCATTGGCGGGTGCTTTAATGAAATTTAAAAATATTAGTTTATTCACTAGAGATCATCAACATTTTTCTAGAAAAATGTTTGACAGGATAGAGGTTTTACCTATTGAATATGATCAAGAAGTTCATGCATATGGATTTTATAAATTTTCAGAGGATAAATATAAACAAAGACGAAAGAAATTATTGCGGGAGATGAAAAAACTCCAAAAGAAACAAGAATAAAATTTATATACAATTTATACTACTTTCAACTCTGGTATCTTAATATCTTCTAAATTCATCAAACAGGTTCTAACAGCTTTGACTGAACGACCCCAACATTAGCTAAATTTATACAACCCCTAATGGGAAATAGAACCGCTTTAAAATAAAGCGGTTTTTTGGTAGAATAAGAGAAGATAATAAACTAAACAAAATTATGAAAATTACAATTGTCGGAAACATGTCTTTCCTTGAAAAATTTAAAGAAGCCAAGAAAATTTTAGAAAAAGAAGGTCATAAAGTAATTGTTCCAGAAAAAGACCCGATGCCAGATCCAATACCCCCATCAGCTAAAAGAAAAGCGATGGAGAAATTTAATGAAAATCTGAAAAAGTCTGATGCAATTTTAGTGATGAATTATACAAAAGGCGATAAGGAAAACCATATTGGCGCGAATTCACTTATGGAAATAGGAATGGCATTTATTCTTAATAAAAAAATTTTTGTATTAAATCCATTTCCAGAATTCTGCAAAGACGAACTAGAAGCCATTAAAGTTCAGGTTTTGAATGGAGATTTAAATAAAATTAAACAAAACAGGTTCTAACAGCGTCCACGATCCATCCATTTTCCTACCTTTTCAGGCGGGATTTTTGTTGACTTTTTTATTTTCATAATATATACTTATAAAGAACGTGGCACCTAGACAATTCAGTAGGAAGGTAATAAGAGAATGCTGACAATCAGAGTAACTCAGTGGTTTCTGCTAAGCTTAAGATTTATGAGTCTACGCCATTTTTTACTGAACTGGGATATCGAGATTGGGCCGTTGCAGATTAGTTTTTGTTGGTTGCGTTCTGATAAGTTGTTTATCCATTTGCGTCAAAGACATCTTATTTACGATGGTCGTTCCTGGGGTTATCGGCAAAGAGTCTGGGCTTTTTTCCGTGAACCAGGATTTGAGGAGCGTTGGAATGGCGAATGGTCATTCCAAGAGGTTGGTTCTGTATATAAGCCAAAGCCCAAAGTGTTTGAACTTGGTTTTCCCTGTTTAAGATATATAAGTATTCACTACAAGTCCAAGAGAATACTGTAACTCAACACAGCCTAAAGGAGGCGATAGAGATGTCAGGAAGAGAAGACAGCTGGTTGTTCCCTACCACAGAGCAGATAAAGAAAGTCTGCCAAATTGGTCAGGGAGAAGCAACTTGTCGTTACTTAGCAGTGGGCCGAGAAGGTATGGGATGCGAGAAAGGAACCTCAGCAGGTGAGATTATAGATAAACAAGTAGAAAAAGATTCTATGGTGGCGCAGGGAGATAATTGCGAAGGTATTCTAGGTTTTTTATGTGACGGAAGACTAGTAGGTAAAAGAGTTCATCACAAAGAAACAGGCCCCACTTACGAAGTTGAAGGTTTACTTAAAGAGCTCCAAATAGAAGATGGTCTTTTACACTTGAGAGCTGACTGGGAAGACGGGAATGATTTTGTCCCCTCCATTGCTACTGGAAATTTCAATATAGATATTAGATATTATAGAATCGTAATATCTGCCACCTTTCCTGGTGATAATACCTGGACTTTTCACGGGTAGTAGACAATTCAGCGAATCTTCTTTTATTCTTAGGCCGCCACTCGGCAATCGCCTGAAAAGGCATTGTATCAGAGTGCGGCTCTTTTTTTATGGTAAAATAGGGATATGAAATCAAATGTTTTTATCTTTCACGGCACAGAGGGTTATCCAGAAGAAAATTGGTTTCCTTGGCTTAAAGAAAAACTTGAAGCTAGAGGCTTGCAGGTTTTTGTGCCACAATTCCCTTCGCCACCAGAATTACCAGCCTCAGTAGATAAATGGCTTGATGTTTTTAAAGAATACGAACAGCACATCAACGAAGAAACCATTCTTATCGGCCATAGCTTGGGCGGTGTATTTACTCTCCGTATTATTGAGAGATTAAAGCATCCTGTTAAAGCAGTATTTTTAGTAGGAACTCCGATAGGTGTAAAACCTATCTTGAATTATGATAGAGATAATAGTTTTAGTGGCTTTGATTTTAGCTGGGACGAAATAATTAAGAAGTCTAATAAATTCTTCGTTTTTCAATCAAATAACGATCCTTATGTATCGTTTGATAATGGTAAACAATTAGCAAAGAAGTTAAAAATTGAATTAAGTTTTGTGCCGAATGCTGGACATTTCAATGCTAAAGCTGGTTATCTCAAGTTTGATAAACTTTGGAATAAGATAAAGCCATTGTTATAAAATAGGTTCTAACAGCGTCCACGACTCGGAGTTCCACATTTTTCTACCTTTTCAGGTGGGATTTTTTGTATCTAAAATGTTATAATTAAAGTATGTACGATCCCACGAAACCATATAAAAAACAAATTATAAAATTGATCTCTGAGACTTGGGATAATCCTTATATTTCCATAAAAAAAAGTATTTATCCTATAATAACAAAAAAATTTAATCTTCCGGAAGTTGATCATTCGGATGGCATTGGTACCAAAGGTATCTATCATTGGAAGAAAAGGACTTTCAAGAACGCTGTTTTGGATGCTTTAGCAATGAATCTAAATGATTTATCGATGATGAGGGCCATACCCTATAAATTACAAAATCATATCATTATTCCAAAAGACGACCAAAAAGCAATTTTTGAAATAATTAAAAGCCTATCAAAAGAATGCAAAAAAAGAAAAATCGCCATAACAGGAGGTGAAACTTCAATTCATAATAATATTCAAGGGATGGATATTAGCGTAACACTATCGGGAATTATCAAAAAAGAAAAACAAAATAAAGTAAAAGTTGGCGATGTTTTGTTGGGTTTTAAAAGTAATGGTTTGCACTCTAATGGTTTTTCGAAAGCCAGAGAAATATTTAATAATAGATATAGAAAAGAATTTACAGAGCCAACGGCGATTTATTCAGATCTTATTTTAAAACTCAATAATGAGTTTGACATTCATGGATTAATGCATATAACAGGAGGGTCTTTTGTGAAACTAAAGGATATTTTGGGAAATGTTGATTTAGAAATAAATAATCAACATAAACTGCAGCCTCATAAAATTTTTAGAGTTTTATATAATAAAGGTATTTCTGATAATGAAATGTATAAAACATTTAATTGTGGAATTGGTTTTATTATCTCAGTTTGTCAAAAAGATGCAGGAAAAATTGTCAAAAAGTATTCTAGTTTTTGTGGCATTATTGGGAGAGCAATTTCGGGCAGAGGGAAAATTAAAATTAACTCGGCTTTTAGCGATTCGATTGTGAGCTATTAAATTACTTATCAAACAGGTCCTAACCCCTCGACTCTGCTCGGGGCAGGCGTCTCGCTCGACATACCCAACAGTAATCGCGGCGGGCAGGTAGCCTTGACTATACGACCCTATTTATCCTGAGCTTGTCGAAGGAGACATTATTTTCCCACCCAACAGGTGGGATTTTTATTTAGTGCAAATGGGGATAGTTTTATTTAATACTTTTTTTCCAAGAAGGCTTTCTAAGACGAAAGATAATAAAGGGGATGAAAAGTATCACCAAAAATCCAATAATCAGGAAACTTTCATAAAACAAAAGGCTACCCGTTGTTAGTAATTGGGCCGGCGGTGGCACCAGACCTAAAGCCATTGCCGCCAGACAGGCGAGAATTCCCAAACCGGCAAAAAACCACATCCCTGTTTTGCCGCCAGGAACTTTGTAGGGTCGGGGAGTATCAGGTTCAGAATAACGCAATTTAATCGCCGCCGAAAACATAATCAGATAAACAGTCAAATAAACCAGAGCCGCCAAATCGGTTAAAATCCAAAAAGAGCTTGAAACCGAAGGCATAAACAAAAAGATTTTAGAAAAATTGATACAATAATTATTGATAAAGAATATCCTGGTCATGAAAGATATATTAAAAGATTAATTATTGAAATACTGGAAAAGAATAAGTTAAATCCGGATAGAGTCCAAATATCTTTTCGTCAAATTAGTAAAAAATCTAAAGCACATAATGTTGCCTACAAAGCATACAAAAAGAAGAAGGCAGACGAAAAACTTTCAGCTAAACAATTATTAAAAGTTATTTTAAAATAAAAGAGAGATCGATGGCCACTTAAACGCCGAATGGATACGTCGAATCGGTAGCCTTCCGATCTCACATCCAGTATATCAAATCAAAATAATCTTGTCAATACCTGATCTGTGGATAACCCAACCCTTGGGAAAATTGTGGTAAAAATCCTGCCTGTTGGTGGGCAGGAACCCAGGAAATTTAATTGAGAATTAAATTTAAAATAACATACGAATTGAAAAATGCTATAATGGAAATAGTTTTATTTAATTAAAAACCCTTCGACTCGGCGGGGTAAAGGAGGCAGAATGTCAAAAAAAGCAATCTATCTAATAGTCGCCATTGTCGTTCTAATTATTTTGGTAATTTTAGTTTGGTTCTTTTGGCTAAGAGACTCAGGCACTAAAATAGGTTTGCCTACCGGCAAGGAGTATCGGATTTTATATTCCAGATATAGCAATGATATTATTATAAACAGCACTACCGGAAAAGAGTGCAAAAATTTTAACCTTCACGAAAATTTAGCCGGCGGCATTGTTAAGGGGGATGGCCAAGAGAATAAAATTTTAGGAATGGAAGGCTATCCAATGGGGCGATTAAGTTCTCAAAAATATGATAATTATTTTTACATTTCAGCTGAAGAATCGCCAGTTTCTGAGATCAATATTCCTGGATTACCGGAAAATATTAGCAGCGCCATCAGCAATTATTCGATGTTTAATTTAAATATTAAAAGCCAAAATTTATGGCAGGCGGATTTTAATCAGGAAAAATCAGAAAAAATTAAATCCTATAATGATAATAAATTTTCCAGCATGGTTGCCGCTTCTCCTGATAATAAATATTTGGTTTATACAATGACAGATCATCAAGAAAATGAATTGTCAATAACCAGTACTCTTGATCCTTTTCTTTCAGACTCTGATTTAATAGTGAAAAATTTAAAGACTGGCAAAGAGCAAACTGTAATTTCACAGAATTATAATCGTCAATTATTTGATAGCTTGTCTGATTTTTCCAAATCAGGCGAGGCTTTTTATACAATTGTAAGAGAAGGGGATAGTTTTAAATTTGTCAAAATAGATTTGGAAACCGGCCAATTAAAAGATTTTAATCAAACTTTTGATAATAGCAAAATTAGCTGGAATGAATTTTTCTCAACGGAAACTAATTTTCAACAAGCTCGTTTTTATGTATCTCCCAATGAAGATAGAATTTTAGCTTTCAGAAATCAGGGAGGCGGGGCAGGTCAAGATTATTGCGTTCCTTTAATGACCCATAAATTATGGCAGATTAATCTTGAGGATTCTAGCTACGCTTTAATTGAAGAAGAAAATACCATGATTGTTCAATTAAGTTGGCATCCTGGGGGTGAGAGTTTTGCTTCAGCTGAAAATACCGCTGGGGGTTGTTATCCAGATTATATGGATACGATGATTTTTAAAATGGATCGCAATGGCAAAAATAAAGATCGTCTATTTTTTCAGGAAAAGAGCAGAATTAATTCTCTCGGCTGGTCGCCTGATGGAAAAGAAATTGGTTTTTCAATTTATGGCAGTGATTTTGTCGGTTGGCTAAAAACAATTGATCCCAATAGCAAAGCTGTTAAAAATATAATTAGCACTCAAGAAACAGAGGGTTCAATTAATAAAGAGCAGCCAGTGGTTTTGATCTTTGCCGGCTGGGTCGCTCCAAAATAAACCCCCCTTTAGATTTGTAAAGTAAGTTTTTTGTGATATAATAAAGACAGAAATCAAAGTCTTTTTTGTTATAAAAACAGCTAGAAAAAATAGAATATGAAAAAAAATTTCAACAGCCCCACCAAGGGAAAAATGAACTTAGGTCAGGTCACCCAAGACATAGTTGATTATATTAAAGAAGAGCCAGAAGCAAAATACAAGTTAATCATCGGTTCAGATTCGGAAGGCAATGGTGAAATAGAATTAGTAACCGCGATCGTTATCTATCGAAAGAAGAAAGGTGGGAGATATTTTTGGAAAAAAATAAAATTGGCAAAGATTTTTAATTTAAGACAAAAGATCTATAAAGAAGTCGAGCAGTCTCTTTTGGTTAGCCAGGAATTGATCAAGCAACTCAAAAACTATTTGATAAAAGAAGATATCAAAAATAATTTAGAGATTCATATTGATGTGGGGGAAAACGGCCCGACAAAGGATTTGATTAGGGAAGTGGTTGGGATGGTTTTGGGATTTGGCTTTAGGGCAAAAACCAAGCCTAGTTCATTTGGCGCCTCAATGATCGCTGACCGACATTTATAAATAGGAAAATCCGAATATCGAATTTCGAATATCGAAACAAATTCAAATGATCGAAATTCAAATGATCAAAATATCAAGTTTCGAATTTCGGATTTCGTGCTTCGAATTTCCCCGACTATGTCGGGGGCAGGAGGGGGTATGAAACATAAATGGTTGGGAATATTATTAGCGGTTTTATTTGTCCCAATATTTATACTTTGTTTTGTTCTCTATAATTTAAAAACCACTTTTTTGAGCGCTAATTTTTACAAATCAGAATTTAGAAAAATCAATCTTTATTCTGAGCTGGTTGAAAATATTCCAGAACTTATTGGCGGCTTTGCTGCAGATGAACAGTCTCAAGAATTTGCCAGAATTGCCCAGGAATCGATCAAGGCCGATTGGCTTCAAGGAGAAGTAGAAAAAAATTTAGATAATATTTTTGAATGGTTTTATGGTAAAAAAGAGAACTTTATAATTGAAGTGAATCTCGTGCCCATTAAAGGCGAATTTGAAAAAAAGTTTTTTGAGCAAATGGAAAAAGAATATAATTCATTGCCTGAATGCACTGGCTCAGAATCTGAAATGTCGTCTGAATCTACTTCAGGCTGGGAACTCGAAACAGTGCCTGAGGATTCTGCAACACCTTTTTCCTGTCGTCCACAAGGGGCGACATTTGAAGAATTTCAAAAAGAAATAATGGCCGATTCAGGTGAGGACAATCCGTTTAATGAATTCCCAGATAATTATAAATTCGAAAAGACCGCTCAAGAGATGACAATTCCTGGCGCCCCAAGCTTTTTGGCCGGCTCGCCTTTCAAGGTTTTTAATTGGGTTTTTTATATTCTATTATTTTTAACAGTGGGGATTCTAGCTTTAATTGGGATTATGGCTCGAAAGTCTTTGCGTTCTTTATTCAGATGGATTGGTATTCCCCTAGCTATCCCTTCATTTTTCTTGTTGGCAGTTTCAATCGTTGGTAGAGTAGGGATTAATTCTTTTTCATCGTCATCTTTATATCCAGTTGATCCTTCTGTCGAATTTACCGGCATTAGCCAGATCGCAGATTCATTGATCCGCAGTATGATCATTAATATTGGTAATAAAAAATTGATTGAATCTGGGATGATTTTCTTTATCGCTATAATTTTGATTATTATTTCTTTCTTTTTCAAAAAAACTGAACCTGTCAGTGGACAGGCACAGCCTGAAGCAAAACAGCCGCCAGCTACGCCTTCAAAAACTGAGCAAACACAAGTATAATAAAATTAAAAGGGGGGTCGAATGGCGCAATGTCAAAAATGTGAGATGCCTCTAAAGGATGATTGTCAGTGTTCCTGTGAGTCTAATGTCTGTTGTCACTGTTGTTCTTGTAAGCCTGGATGCCAATGCGGTTGCCAAGAGAAAGAAAAATAAAGGGGATTTGGGGTTGACAGGAATTTTCCCCTATTATATCCTTTAATTAGAGAATAGGGAGGGGTATTGTGATCAAGAAAAAGTCCTTATTGTTTAGTTATAGTAGAGCTTTGAACGAATTAAAATTCGTTGTTTTATTGTCTATTAATATAGGCGAGTCTTAAATTGAGCTCGCTTTTTTAATAATAATTTATAAGGAGAAAAATGATTTTATCTAAAAAATTTAAATTTAAACATTTTCTAGCCTTCTACCTTATCCTGGCTCTTTTACTACTATTCACTTATCCACAGACAGCTAAAGCCGATGCTTTAACTTCTCTTTCTGATACCATGACTCGTCTTAAAACCAGCACCTTATCTTCTCATGACATTGTCTTTACCTTAGATGCAAGCACAGCCCTTGATGCTACAGAGACTATTACTGTTGATTTTCATGAAGATGATTCAGACTTTACTGTTGATGGAGCTGGATCAGCTATTGCCGACTTTGGCTTTCATGATGGTACAGAAAGAACTATTGTTGGCGTAGATGGAGATTGCACCGGTCATTCAAACGTCAATGATGTTGCTGTAGATATTGATGACGCCACTGGTGTAGTTACCTTTGAAGCTTGTGGTACTTTCACCTCAAGCGCCTCTGAAGCGACTATTGATATTGAATATGGTATTGCCGCAGGCGGCACCAACCGAGTCACCAACCCCTCATCAGCTGATACCTATATCTTAGATATTGCTGGTACTGTTGGAGATGATGGCAAAATAGCTGTTGTTGCCTTGACTGATGATCAAGTAGTAGTTTCAACCACTATTGATCCTTATGTCACTTTCACTATTACCGAGAATACAGTGAGCCTAACAAAATCTGGTGGTGGCAACCCTGACTATAGCAATACTGGTTTTAATCAGGGCTCGGCTAATACTTTGGCGGCCAGCACCAATGCTGATTCTGGTTACAGTATTAGCTATAATGGTGCCACTTTAACTTCAGGTTTAAATACTATTGATGCAATGGCAAAAGCTGCCTCTTCAACAGATACAGAGCAGTTTGGTATTAATCTAAAAGATAATGCTACACCAAATACTGGTGCTGAGCCTTCAGGTGGTTCAGGTGCACCAGCTTCAGATTATAATACCGCAGATGAATATAAATTTGTGGCAGATACCACCACTGCTTTAGCCTCAGCCGCAGCGCCTACCGTGGCCACAACTTTTACGGTCACCTATATTGTTAATGTTTCCCAGACCACAGAGGCCGGCGCCTATTCAACAACCCTTACATATATTTGTACTGGCAACTTTTAGAAAGTTTTTATAAGGAGTTAAACAATGTATAAATCAAAAAAAGACAATTTTCATCATTTAAAAAGTTTTCTAACTCTCTACCTTATCCTGGCTCTTTTGCTATTATTCACTTATCCACAGACAGCCAAAGCTTCAGCTTTAACTTCTCTTTCTGATACTATGAGTAGATTAGAAAAGAGCCCCACTAATTCTGACCATACCATTAAGTACACAACTCCTTCTGGTGTTCAGGCTGCAGAAACTATGACTGTTACTTTCCCCGCAGGCTTTACTATTGGCTCAGTAGATTATACTGATATTGATGTTTCTTGGGGCCCTTCAACTGGCTATGAAAATGAATTGACTTTAGACGCAACCGCTTCTGGTACTACTTGGGGAGCAGCTTTCTCTGGTCAGGTTTTAACAATCACTTCAGATACTGGAACAATTGATACTACTTCTAAGGTAGTAATTGAAATTGGTACTAATGCTTCGGGAGGTGACCAACAAATCCAAAACCACGCCACCGCTGCCACTTATGTTATTTCCATTGCCGGCACTTTTGATGATGATGGTAAAATTGCGATTGTTATTTTAGATGATGATCAATTTACAGTCACAGCCGCAGTTGATCCGACAATTACATTTTCTTTGAGCGCCAATTCAACTGATTTTGGCACTCTTTCTTCTAGCTCAGTGATAACTTCTTCGCCCAACATTGTTTTAACTGTTTCTACTAACGCCTCAAGTGGCTATACTATTACTGTTCAAGATACAGGAGATACTTCTAATCCAGGTTTATATAATTCTGATGCCACTTTCTTAATTGGTTCGGCTGATTATAGTTATAATAATACTGCTGATTTATCTTCGGTGGCGGGTTATGGCATTCAAGGTTCTTCTGCGACGGCCACTATTGCTGCTCCTTATAATGTTTCAGGTGACAATGTCGGCGGTTATGAATTAACAGCCCAAAATTTAGCCACTTATAATGATACAGCTGATGGTCATACAGTAACCATTACTTCCAAAGCCAAAGTGACTGGCGCCACCCCAGCAGGAACTTATAATGATACTATCACAGTGATTGCTACGGGTAATTTCTAGAAAGATAGGAATTATTAAATGAAATTTTCAAAGATACTTTTTATCATCATTTTTTTAACGGTTAATTTTTTTATCTTTCCTCTAAAATCTGAGGCCCAAGTTCCTGGTGAGGGTTTAACAATTTCCCCGCCACTTTTTGAGTTAACCATAAACCCAGGTCAAACCACAGATCAAACTATTAAAATTACCAATCCTACTGAAAAATTAATGGAGGTCTATCCCCTGATGATGAATTTTCGAGCCAAAGGTGAAGGAGGGGAACCTGATTTTTATTCAGCCAACGACCAAGAAGCTAATTTTTCTTTAGCTCATTGGATTAAATATTCTCAGACAAAATTGGCTTTAACCCCTGAACAAGTGGTTAATTTTAATTATCAAATTCAAGTTCCCAAAGATGCCGAGCCAGGCGGGCATTATGGAGTGGTCTTTTTTGCCACTGAACCGCCCGAATTAGAGGAAGATGTTAGTAAGGTAGCTATAGCCAGCATGATCGGATCTTTAGTTTTAATTAAGGTGCCGGGCGATATTATTGAGGAAGGAAATTTAGAAGAATTCACCAGCAAGAAATTTTACTTTAAGCCACCTGTCAATTTTATAATCAAAATTGCCAACTCGGGCAATGTTCATTTTAAGCCCCAAGGCGAAATAACAATTAAAAATTGGCAAGGGAAAGTTTTAGATAAAGTTGTCGTTAATGAGACTAAAGGTAATGTTTTGCCAGAGAGCATTCGTAAGTTTGAAGAACAATGGGCTCAAAGTTCGCCTTTTTGGAAAACGCCAATTGGTAAATTCTCAGCTGATTTGAAGATTGTTTATGGCGATAGCGAAAAAACCTTTACCGATAAATTAGTTTTTTGGATAATCCCCTGGTGGATAATCGGGGCGGCAATTGTGATTATTGTTGTGATAATCGGATTAATTGTCTGGCGGCGAAAAAAGAGAAAAAGAAAACAAAAAAAGTTGAGCAAAGCGAAATCCCGATTAAAATCGGGGACCAAAAAAGTTTTTGTTGATACTTTGAAAAGGTGAAAAATAAAATGTTCAAAAAAATCATAATTTTCAAATTATTTCTATTATCTCTTATAATCTTTATCCCCTTTTCTGCTAAAGCAGAACCTGAAGTTAAAGCTGAATCAGTGGCAGTTTCAGCAGTTGTTCCTTCGGAAGTTTCTGCCATTAAATCCCATACCACAGTGAGCGCTAATGAAACTTTGGCTGATCCAGTTAATCATTCTGTGCTTTTGACAATTTATTTGCTGGATGAAGATGGCAATCCATTGCCTGATTTAGTAGTTCGAATTACCTCTAATCGCGGCTCAGTTGATATTATTGAGGCTGTTAACAAAATTGGCTCGGGAGATCCCAATATGAATGAAGACACCACCGATGCTAATGGTAGAGTTTCTTTTAGAATCGGCAGCTGGATGTCAGGCGATGCTATTCTTACAATCACCGCTGATAATTTGATTGAATTGCCCGCCCAACAAGTCAAATTTTTGCCTTTGCCTTTTCCTACTGACCTAACAATCACTATTCCAATTCCATTTATTGAAGAAGAAATAGTTCTTTTGACTCCCAAAACCCAGGAACAGGAATTAACTCCAGAACAAAGAGAAGCCAAAAGATTAGTCAATACTGGAACAAAAGTCGAAATTCCTTTTTGGATATTTATGCTGATTGGGATTTTCATTTTATCTATTCCAATTCTTGGTATTGTGAGTTTTATTTATCTGCGGAGAATTAGAAATGCGGAAAGAAGGGAAATGGCTTTATTGCAGAAACTTGATGGTGACTTGCATAATGGCCACTTAAGTGTTCAACAAAATCAGCCTCCTGCCAACAACAACAATCCAAAGCCAGAAAACAATAATAATAATTCAAACACTCAACAATAAAAACAAAAATTAAAAGCTTGGGATAATTGAAATAATAAAAAATATAGATCAAGGATGGGTTTGCAATTATGAGGCGGATTGATGGCGTTTATCAACAAATTAAAACCGTGGTTTTAAAGCCTGAAAATAAAAAGAGGCTGACTTTGGGATCGGCTGCTCTAATTTCTTTGGCTGTTTTTATCTTTTTAATTTTTACCCTTTTCCCTTTTTTTGCCCGGGCAACTATTACGCCCCTTGAGACAGAAAACAACAAAGGAGAAAAAATACTGTTCAGTCAAAACATTGAACCCACTTTTATTTTAGATACAGATGGTTTAATAAAATCAAAACAAGATAAATCAGCCCAAGGAAAATTAATCATTGAAGACTCAAAAATCAAAACTGAGCTATTATATGGAGATGAAGAAAGTAACATTTTAGCCGAGATCAAGGCCTTGCCTGAAAAAGAAGATCAGTTTGAAATTAAGGTTCCACTCAAAAATCAGTTTAAACCGGGTCAATATCAGCTTAAAGTTATCCTGAATACGCCGACGATAAACCGGACAATCGTGCAGGATTTTAGTTGGGGCGTTTTAGCCGTTAACACAAATAAATCAATTTATTTACCCAATGAAAAAGCCTATTTGGCTTTAGCTGTTTTGGATCAGAAAGGACAGATGGTTTGTGATGCTGATATTCGTTTGGAAATTAAAAATCCAAAAGCAGAGACTAAAGAATTATCAACATCAGCCAAAACAATCCGAATCAACCCAGAATGTTTTCAGCACCAGGCGGCTGAAAAGCCAGATTATGAAACAGAATATCAAGTTTCTGTTTCCGGTCAATATCAAATAAAGCTAACGGCTACCACCCAAAATGGCAGCTGGACGATTTGGGATTATTTTGAAGTCCAAGAAAGCGTGCCTTTTGACATTGAAAGGCAGGGTCCAACCAGAATTTTTCCGCCAGTCGACTATGAAATGAAATTTAAGATAAAAGCCAATCAGGATTTTGTTGGCCAAGTAGTTGAACAGGTGCCAGATGTTTTTCAAATCCAAGCCCAAGATGCAAAAATCGTGCCAGACAACGAGCAAAAATCAAAAAAAATTATCTGGCAAGCAGATTGGAAAGTAGGGCAAATCTATGAGTTTTCATACCAATTTAAAGCGCCAAATATTAGTCCCCAATTTTATCTTTTAGGGCCTCTAAAAATAGGTGATCCTTCAACGAGTTCAGGGCAAGCTTTCCAAGAAATTCGGCAATGGCAGATTGCCGCTGATACTATATACCCAGACGCGCATCCCTCTGCTTATACCTTAACCACCGGATTTAACGGTAATTTTAACGACGCTTCTTATCCTGCTACCAATGCGTACGCATCTGATAACGCATATGCATCCACTGGTTTTAGCGATAAACGCAATAAAGAATATGCTACTAATTTTCGCGGTTTTGACTTTTCCGGTATTCCTGATGGTTCCGTTATAAACTCGGTTAATGTCTATATTGAAAGAAAAGTAGATATTGCCAATGGAGTAGCTGAATGGAAATCTTCTGTTTGGGCAGATGTAACAGTTGCAGCAGCCTTAGAGATGGGAACGGTAGGAGCGATCGGCCCGGATCTGCAATATGCAACCTCTACTAACCCAACATCAGATGCATATTGGAACTATCCATTAACTGGCACTTTACCGACCGTTGCTCAATTAAAGGGTGCTAATTTTGGTATTCGTGTTCAAGCTGATAATAATAATAGTGGTACTGACTGTGAATATTTTATAGACGATATCTACATCGTGGTTGATTATACCGCTTCGGCACCGATCAGCATCGGCGGTACAGTTTATGGAACCGATGAATCAACTCCAATCGCAACCGGACCCTTGGTTCGAGTTAAGGTCAATGGTCTCGGCGATTATTCAGCCAATGCCAACGGTTCTGGAGTTTATGATATTGCTTCGGTGCCAACAGCCACCACCGGCACGGCAGTCACTGTTTATTTAGATACAGGCGGCGGAATTACCGGGGCAACTTTTACTATTGCCACTGGAAGTTCAATGTCTAACATTCATATTTATCAAGACCGGGTGTCAACTCGTTGCGACAATTCCTGTTCGCTGACAAATGCCAATATTGATAATTGGGATAAAACCAATGACACCGATATTCACGCCAATGTCGCCTCTCCAAATCTGACGGTTGATAATGATTGGAAGCTTAGAGTTTCAACCGATACCTTTGCACCTGCCGGCACAGTGACGATGTCAACTGGCGGTGCCAATTCTTATTCGGGAGATGTGGAGATTAAATCTGGCACGACTCTTGATATGGCCTCTAACGCCTTATCAATTTCCGGCAACTACACAAATGGTGGCACAGCCACCCTCTCTTCTAACACTACCTCTTTCACCAAAACTAGCGGCACTCAAGATGTAGACTCGGGCGGAACGGATGTAGGGAAAAGATTTAATGAAATAGACATATCTTCTGGCACAACAAGATTAATAAATAATACCCTAAGAGCAAGCAACATTGAAGTTGCGGGAACAGCGGCACTTAACTGCAATAGCCAAAGTCTTTATATCAATTTTAGTGGTGCATCTTACGGGGGCTTGGGATTGGCAGACGGAGCGACTTTTATTAAAGGTGGAACATTAACACTTGAAGCAACAACCAGCGGAATATACACAGTTATTGAGGATGAAAATACAATTAGCAAGCAGGACTTTGGGGACGTTGTGGCGATTACTTCTACCGGTGGTGAGGCTGGAACTAATAGTGAGGTAAAACTAACAACCTTAACCGTTACGGCTGATTCAGTTTTTGATCCCAGCGTGCAAACTATGACAATTCTTGGAAGCGGTACCCCGCTGGTTTTAGAAAGCGGTTCGTCGTTTAATACTGCAGAATCGACTATTATTTATGCCGGAACATCCGCGACTAATATCACCGCTACTGCTTACAATAATCTTACTTTCACCCCCGAATCTGGCACCCCGACCTATACTTTGTTAGGAGATTTAACTGTGGCTAACGCCATGGCCAGTAACTTAACCATCTCTGGAAACGCCACCCTAGATACCGGTTTAGATTACAACATCGCCCTGGCAGGCAACTGGTCAAATGCCGGCACCTTTACGCCCAACGCAAGCACAGTTAATTTTACCGAAGCCAGTAGCACTCAAACTCTCGATTCCGGTGGAACGGGAGCCGGTAAATTTTTTAACAATTTAACTCACTCCGGAGCAGGAACTCTACAGCTTATCACCAACGCCATAAATATTGATGGCATCTTTACAAATTCGGCCGGCACTTTTGACGCCAATGATTTGAATATGAATGTGGCTGATGACTTTCTTATCTCTGGCGGATTCTTTTCGGCTGATGTTTCACCGGGAGCGACAACGCAAACTGTCACCTTTGATGGAACTAATGAAGCGACTGTTTCCGGCTCTAGCACTTTCAATCATTTAACTATGAATACAACAACCGATGGAGCCAAAACGATTAAATTCACCGCTTCTACAACTCAAACTATCAACGGCACTTGGACGCTTGACGGCGATGTCGGCAAAGTTCTAACTCTCCGTTCGACTTCAGATGACACTGCTTGGGAATTTGTTATACCGGCCGATATTAATCCGTCTGGTGATTATATTGATGTAAGAGACAGCCAGAATAACACAAATGCATATCGTATTACTGCCGGAGCTAATACGACTGACTCCGGCAATAATGTTCCGGGCTGGCTATTTGCTGGTGGTAATAATCCTCCCAATAGTCCTTCAGGCTTAGTCCAGAAAAAGACTGATGACACGGTTTTGGCTACCGGTGATTGGACAGATGAAACTTCAGTTAAATATACAGCTACGGTTACAGACCCTGATACGGATCAAGTAAGATTATGTGTTGAAAAAGATAATTTAGCGACTTCCTTTTCTGACGCCGAAGATCTTTGCGGGGATTTAGTTGATTCAGGGCAAACAGCTTCGGTAACAATAACTTCTCAAACAGATGATACCCAATATCACTGGCAAGCCAGAGCCAAAGATAGCAATGATGCCTATTCTGTTAGTTGGGTTTCTTATGGCGGTAATGGAGAAGGAGAACGAGATTATGGAATTGATACCACAGCTCCGACCGGTGGAACTGTTAATGATGGCACCTCAGGCGACCAAGATTGGAATGACGGCACCCTTGATTCAATTTCCGCCAACTGGTCAGGTTTTGATGCTTCAGTCTCAGACTTAGACAAATATGAATATGCTGCCAGGCGAGCCTCAGATGATTATTATTGGAATGCCGGAGGCTCTACTTGGCAATCTGGCGAATCTTGGGTTGATAATGGAGCCACCACCTCTGTCACCGTAAACCCAATTTATCTCCACACTGGAGAAAGCTATTATTTTTCTGTCAAAGCGACTGATAATGCCTTAAATACCGCCTCTGCAGTTGATTCAAATGGCCAACAAATTTCGCCCACTTTGAGTTTTGCCTATGACACCAACACGATTGCTTTTGATGATCTGAATAATGGCAATAGTTGGACTGACACCAAAACTAATACCTTTACCACTTCTACTAACGCTTATTCCGGTTACACAATTCAAGGGTATTTTACCCAGCTTTTGACCTCTCTGGCTTATCCTTCAGAGACAGTCGCTAATTTCTATGGCACCTGGTTAGAACCTGAACCTTGGCCTGGAGGCACTTATGGTTTTGGCTATACTTCTTCAGATACTTTGGTTCAAGGCTCTAATCGATTCAATGGTGGCACCGAATATGCCGCTTTTTCTCAAACCGCGTCAGGAGATGTTGTCGCTGACCATACCGATGCGGTTACTGGTGAGACCGGCGCAGTTTCCAGCGAGGAGTTTATTCTTACTTACAAAGTAGCGGTTTCCCAAACTCAATTAGCTTCTGCGTATAGGACTTATGTAATTTATATTTGTACTGCCAATTATTAAAGGCGTTCTCTTTTTGTTGTATTATCTCAAAAAGTTTGTTAGAATAATTTTACCAGTTGTAAAAGTTGCGAAAGCGGCAAAATCCAAGGCCTTCGCCTTTTTTTCTTGGTAAAAAAATCAAGCCCTGATTTTGGACTTGATTTTTTGAGATCGGAAAAGAGATTATTTTCCTTCGCCTTTTTCTTTTTCTTTACCTTTTTCACCTTCTTTTGGTTTTTTCTCTTCTCCTCCTCCACAACCTTCACAATCTCCGCAACCCATATTACTCCTCTCTTTTTTATTATATTTTTTGGTGCCCTCGGAGGGATTTGAACCCCCACGGGCTTTCGCCCACTAGGTCCTAAACCTAGCGCGTCTACCATTCCGCCACGAGGGCGTGTCCTTAGCCAGAGGGCCTGGAGGGATTCGAACCCTCGACCTTGAAGTTAAGAGCTTCCTGCTCTACCACTGAGCTACAGGCCCATATTATTTAGATGTCGAATTTTACAAATGATCCTTGATTATCTTAGCAACTTTTTTTGTATTTTCTTCTGGAGTCCCTGAAATATCAACCAAATAAACTGGCCGTAGATCAGAAAAAGCTTTTGCAAAATCAATAAATCCTTGGTTAATTTTCTTTAAATAATTAAGATCATCCTCTCCCCATTTGTGCAGAGCCGTGCGGTTTCGATTTAATATTCTATCTTTAATGCGTGAAATATTAGCTGTTGTGACAATATGAATGTCTGGTATTTTTTTGGGCATTGCCTCAATTAAAGATAGAAGAATATTCTGAGCATGGTCGTTCAATAAAATTTTGCTATAAACATAAATATCAGCCCAGCCACGATCGGCAATATATAATTTACCTTTATTGATCATCTTTGATTCTTTTAAAATCAATTGCCTAATATGCCAAAGTTGGCCTAATATTTTTTCTTTACTTTTTGGACCAAATTGGGGTGGTGGGATTATCTCGTCTAAAGATTCGGTTAAATATTCACCATTAAGTTTTTTAGCAACCATTGCCGCGGTTGTTGATTTTCCAATGCCATGTGCACCCGAAATAACTACATACATTTTACTCCATTATAGTGCCCCCGGCAGGATTCGAACCTGCACCTCTTGGTCCGAAGCCAAGTGTTCTATCCATTATACTACGGGGGCTCGTTACATATTCAATTATACCATAATTAGCTTTGAAAATCGAATTCCGCTTAAATTAACTTGTTATTTTTCCACAGGTTTACCCTTCGTAGCTTCATGCGAAGAAGGGTTGATTTTTTTCTACAAACCTTTATCATAAAAACCAAGAGGGGATTTTACCCTGAGTTTATCGAAGGGTTGCCCTTCTTTTCTTTCGCACGTTAAAAAATAGATAGCAAAGTCCAGATAAGGAGGAAAATAATCATGGAACAAATTCTTAATCTTTTAGGATTCACCGATACGGTTAGCACTTTATGGAATATTTTGGCTTACGCCGGAATGATATTGATAACAGTAGCCGTTGTATCTGCTAACTGGAGAAACCAATTTTTTGTTTGGGGTCCTTTAATTTTATTGATTTATGCCTGGTTTTATCTTCATAATCCTATTCTTGCGGGTCTTCAACTTGTTGTTACAACATCAGGAATACTAAATCTTCTGAATATTAAGAAACGAGCTGCTTCCATCGTGATTGCTTTAGCTGTTATAGTTTTTGCAGCACTTTTAATCACGGGGCAGATTTCTGGACTGTGGCCTTGGTTCGGCGCTTTGGGGCTATTGGGAATTGCTCTTGGCCTAACCCAGTTACCCTGCAGAAGAGGGTTCGCTATTATGGCATTTGGCGGTTTGCTAATTGTTATTTACGCGCTCGCTTTGCAAATTTGGGTTTTCTTCGTTCTTAATATAATTTTCTTTGTAGTAAATCTTCTCGAACTAAAAAAGAAAAGGAAGTAGAAACCCTGAGAAGATCGGTTTTTTCGATCAGATAGCTTGATTGTCCAAGAGATATTTGTGGAAGTGCGAGAGAATATCTATCAGAAACAGGAAGGATCAAATTAAAGTCTGTGAGCGGGAATTCTGCTCGTTTGCGGGTTTGCCCCGTGTTTTTTTCTGAAGGCGCGGGGCTTTTTTTATTTTGATAATATGATATTATAAAAACCAAGAGGGGATTTTACCCTGAGTTTATCGAAGGGTTGCCCTTTTTTCTTTCGTACATTAAAAAATTAAATAGCAAAATCCAGATAAGGAGGTTTTGCCGGATGATTATTACCATAGAAGGTCCTGATGGTTCAGGCAAGAGTACGCTGGTTGATTACCTGGTTGAAAAAATCAATGAACAAGGTTGGTCGCTTTATGTTACCAGAGAACCGGGTGGTACTGAAGAAGGGGATAGAATACGAGAAATTCTGTTGACGCCAAATTTGAAGCCAAACGCACGCTGCGAAACACTTCTATTTCTTGCTGCACGTGCCCAGCTAGTAGATGAGATTCAATCAGAGCGATCTCAGGGCAGAATAGTCTTATGCGATCGTTTTGACACCTCCACTCTTGCCTATCAAGGAGGCGGCAGAGGTTTAGATATTGCTACTCTGCAAAAGTTCAATTTGTTTGCCACTGACGGCTTGATGCCTGACTTAACAATCCTTCTTGATGTTGATCCTGAAATTGGTTTGAAAAGATGTAAGGGTGATACCCGTCTTGAACAGGAAGTTTTAGAATTCCATGAGAGGGTTCGTAAAACATTTCTTCAGTTAGCCCAAGCCGAACCGGAAAGATTTGAAGTTATTGATACTTCGAATCTTCCTCAGGAACAAGTCTGCGACAAAGCCTGGCAGATCGTCCAGAAAAGATTAAGCTCTTTCCAAACACAACAATAAAAAGGAGAGTGAAACAGAATGAGACATCTTTTGGCAACTGGAGACTCAATCGGGGTTTTAGGCCATGAAAGTATTCGCCAGCGCATAACATAGCTTAGCCTCCATAGGAATTGATATGGCCATAGAAGATTTGCTCACACAGCCCCCTGATCAAAGGCCTGGAGAATTACGAAATGCGAGGCGGCAAGGTCGGATAATTATTGATCCACCCTATTCAGATGAAGAACTTGATGAACTTTTAGGCAATGTCTCTATTGACCTTGAACTGGGCGGGAAAATTCGCATCCATGGCAATCCCCACGAACATCCAGTGAATTATGATGGGTATCTCAATGCTCCAATAGTGGATCTTACAATTCCTGAAACTATAGCTCAAATTGAAGAAACAGATAGACTCTATGAATTAGGAGACGATGAAGCTTATGTGTTACCGCCAGGGGGTTTGGTTAAAGCTCATACATCGCGATACTTTTTGATACCCTATAATCTTATGGGGCTGGTAACGGGTCGAAGTAGCGTTGGGCGATGGGGAGTTACAACAACTGTTGATGCTCCAAAAATCGATCCTGGTTTTAGTGGCCGTATAGTTTTAGAATTAGCAAATCTCGGTTCTTATGGTTTTTCTTTGAGAAAGGGAATGTTGATTTCTCAAATGATGTTTTTCACAGTTGAGGGAGAGATTGGCGAACCCTACGATGAGACTGGTGATTTTATGACAAAGTTTGAGCGTCAAGAAGGAGTTCATCACGCAGTCAGTCCACGCCCATGGCCAGGAAGTCAGCAACGCCGAGTGATTAGAACTGGAATTACCCTTAAAGATGAATAGCAAGAAGGGAAATTTTGAAAGGAAAAGGAGGCTGGGCGAAGATGAAAGTACAGTTGTTACGATACACGCCTGATCCGGTCGAGATTGTTGTAGCTTCAGCACTTTTATGCTATGGAGATGATCCCGACAAGTGTCTTGAAAATGCCCAAAAGCCAGATATCCGAGGGCGTCTTTTTCATGAGTTGGTTCAGAGTCACCATGGTTCAACTGTAGAACATCCTAGTTTTACCTTTTTGATAACGGGGATTTCTCGAGCATGTTCGCATCAGTTGGTTCGGCATCGGCTTGGTTCCTTTAATCAGCAATCCCAGCGATATGTAGGTATGCGGGCCGCAGAAACTGTAGTTCCGGATTCAATCCAAGCACTCGGTGATGAGGCGGTCGCAGTTTATGAGCAGGCTATCAAAACGAGTTTTAATGGTTACGACCAGATGGTTACCAGCCTCCAAAAATTTGGCAGAACCAAAGAACAGGCACAAGGAGACGCCAGGTTTTTGTTGCCAAATGCCTGTATGACTAATATCATCTGGACGACTAACTTACGTAATCTGATCTATGTTGTTCAAGTTAGACTTTGCCAAAGGGCGCAGTGGGAAATTCGGACCGTCATGGAGAAAGTGCGTGAATGTATTTCACAGTCAAACATACAAGGCAAAGAAATGATCGTTCAATATCTTTGTCCAAAATGTGAGCCTCAAGCTCAGGGTTACTGCGATGAAGGTTCACGATCCTGTGGACGTCAGCCAACAAAAGAAGAAATTCTTGTTTGCTGGAAGAAAAATTCGGACTAACCTCAGCGCCCGCGATCGGGAACATCCTTCCCATCGCGGGCCCTTTTTTAGCAAATTTTAGTAATTTTTGATAAAATGAAAATGCTAATGAAAATTAAAAAACATCTTACAATTATTGGACTTGCCGGGACAAACGCTTCTGGAAAAGATACAATAGCTCGTTTTTTTGTCAAAAAAGGATTTGATCATTTTTCCTTATCAGATATTATTCGTTCAGAACTTAAAAAGAGAAATTTACCAGAAAATCGTGATAATTTACAAAAAGTGGGGAATAGTTTAAGAGAAAAATTTGGACCAGCAATTTTAGCCAAAAGATCAATAAAGAAAATTAAAAAAGAAACTATTATCAGTAGCATTCGTCACCCTCAAGAAATTGAAGAATTAAAAAAGAATCAAAGTCTTATTTTAATTTGGGTGGATGCGTCAGTTAAATTAAGATATAAAAGAGCAAGAGGGCGGGGAAGACTTGGCAAAGCCAGCTTTAAAGATTTTGTTGTCGAGGAGCAAAAAGAGATTCAATCAGTCGATCCAAATAACCAGCAACTTTGGGCTTGTAGGAAGCTAGCAGATTTTTCAATTTTCAATGATAGTACTTTGGCTCAATTGAACCGAAAAATTGAAAATATTTTTCAAAAAATAAGAGGAAAAAATGCAAAATAATAAAGTAAATTGGCACCGATCCGATTCCAACAAGATTAAAAAAATCAAAAGACTCGACTGGGATGATTATTTTCTAAAAATTGCCCTTCTTGTTGCTGAGCGCTCAACTTGTCGTAGGCACAATGTTGGAGCAGTGGTGGTGAAAAATAGGTATATTTTAGCCACTGGTTATAATGGTGCCCCGGCCGGTTTAAATGATTGCTTAAAAATTGATTGTCTTCGTGACCAATTAAAAATTGAAAGTGGAACAAAGCATGAAGTTTGTCGAGCAGTTCATGCCGAACAAAATGCTATCATCCAATGTGGGTTGCATAATGTTTCACCCGAAAGCGCAACGGTTTACTGTACCCATAGCCCGTGCTTGATCTGTGCCAAAATTTTAGCTAATGCGAAAATAAAAAGATATATTACTTTTAACGAATATCAAGATAAAGAATTCTTGAGATTATTTAAACATTCTGGCATTAAATTTATTAAAAAAGAAAAACCCAAGACCAAAATAGAAACTAAGCCCTAATTATTTTTAAGAAATTTTGTTATGATAAAATAAAAAGAAAAGGAGTAACAGTGGAAGATCTAATTATAATAGGTGGGGGGCCGGCTAGTTTGGCTGCCGCGCTCTATTCAGCCAGATACAATTTAAAAACTTTGTTGATTTCTAAAAAGCCGGGCGGCGAAATGGCAAATGCGCCTTTTGTCGAAAATTATCCTGGTTTTGAAAAAATTTCCGGCGCTGATTTAAGTAGCAAAATTACCGAGCAAATCAAAAAATTAGGCGTCAAAATTACTATCACTAAAGTAACAGATATAAAAGAAATCTCGGGAGGCTTTGAGATAATCACAAATCAAGATCAAACTTTTCAAGCTAAAACTTTATTATTGGCGGTTGGCATGGAAAGAAGAAAATTGGGAGCAAAAGGCGAGAAAGAATTTGCCGGCAAAGGTGTTGCCTATTGCGCCACTTGCGATGGGCCATTATACAAAGGCAAAACTGTCGCCGTGATCGGCGGCGGCGATGCAGGAATGGCTGCCGCTTTCTATTTGGCCGAGATTTGTCCCAAAGTATATATTGTTGAGGTTTTAAAAGAATTAAAAGCCGAACCATATTGGCAGGACAAAATTAAAACCAAAAAAAATGTTGAAATTTTATTAGAGACAAAAGTGAAAGAAATTTTAGGCGAGCAAGCCGTGCAAGAGATAATTTTAGAAGGCTTAAAGGGCGAGAAAAAACTAAAAGTAGAAGGCGTGTTTGTTGAAATAGGTTCTGTGCCTAATACCGAATTGGCGAAAAATTTAAACTTAAAATTATCAGATAAAGGATTTATTGAAATTGATCAGTCAAGCACCACCAGCGAAAAAGGCATCTGGGCGGCCGGCGATATTACTACTGGTTCAGATTATTTTTGGCAGATTTTGCCTTCAATGGCAGAAGGCGCAATCGCCGCCCATTCGATATTTCAGCATATAAAGAAATAATTAAATTTTTACTTTTTCATTTTTAACTTTTAATTTGACTAACGAGTCCCGATTGTAATCGGGATGAGGAGGGAACATGCCCACAATTAAAGTGGTAGAATTAATCGGCATTTCCGAAAATTCTTGGCAGGAAGCGGTTGAAAATGCTCTAACGGATGCTTCCAAAACAATTAGGAATATTTCCGGCATAGATGTTTTGGGCTGGAAAGCAGAAGTAAAAGATGGTAAAATTGTAAACTATAAGGCTAATACCAGGGTTGCTTTTGTGGTGGAGAGACAAAAAGGAGAGTGATGGCTAAAAAGAAGCAATCAGGGGATGTGTCGCAGCAGCAATACGAGGATTGGAAAGGAGAGACCAAAGCCGAAAAGCGCGAGGCCAAAAAAGCCAAAAAGATGCCAGTTCATGGGACTGGAGCATACGAAGCTTGGAAGATAAAAGCCGAAAAAGCCGAAAAAGAAACAGGAAAAGCGAAGAAAAAAATCTAACAAAAAGGGGTGATAGGATTGGCAATCAGCGCACCAGAGGCTTCGAGAATTTTAGGGGATCTTTATTGTTATCGCTACCAAGGTTATAGCTACCAAACAGAGCCAGATGGTCAAGGTGAAGATTCAGCTAAAACAGTATTGGTTGGTGTGTCTGGCGGCGGAATAGGTTACGAGCTTCATTTGGTTTGTGAAAATACCACCGCCACCATTAAACTTTATACCCGTACAGAATTAGAAGATCATAGTAGTCTGGTGGCTCATTTAAGAGAGATTTTTAGACGCAAAGGACGGGAATTAAAAGTGAATCAAGGAACAATTGAAAAAATTCCAACAGAAGAAATCCACGCTTGGCAAATACCATTAACTTGGCGTCCGCCTGAATTTCCTCGACAGCAAAGTGAAGTAGAAAAACGCGTAAAGCTACTTTTTCCTTCTTAGCCCAGAGAGGCAAAACAACCATTCTGGGCTATTTTTTAAACAGCTAAACAATTGTAGAAATAAGACAATTTTGTTAAAATAAAAACAGGGAGTTTTTATGATTATTTCTCGCAGAGACAAAATTATCGCCACAATTATTGTCTTTTTTCTCTTTATCGCTTTTTTGAGTTTAGCTTGGCTTTCTAAAACCGGCGGTTTTCAAATTTTAGCTGATGTGATTCAAAAAGGACTGTAATGGGCGCAAAACAAAAACCTTTAATTGTAATTTTAGGGCCAACCGCTTCTGGCAAAACTTTGTTAGCGATTAAATTGGCGAAAAAGTTTTCCGGTGAAATTATTACAGCTGACTCTCGAACGATCTATGAAAATATGGATATTGGCACGGCAAAACCTAATCGGGCTGAACAAAAAATTATCCCCCACTATCTTTTAGATATTGTAAAGCCTGATCAGCGGTTTTCCGTGGCTGAATTTCAAAAATTAGCTTTAGAAAAAATTGACCAGATTTTAAAACGCGGCAAAATCCCCTTTTTGGTTGGCGGCACTGGTTTGTATATTGATGCGGTCTGTGAAGGTTTTAAAATTCCAGCTCCTGTGGCAGACAAAAAATTAAGAGAGACATTATCAAAAAAAGAAACAACTAAACTTTTTAGCCAGCTAAAAAAAATGGATCCTGTGGCGGCGGCAAAAATCGATCCTAAAAATAAAAGGCGACTCATTAGGGCTTTAGAAGTTTGTCTAAAAACCGGCAAAAAATTTTCTCAATTACAGCAGCGGGCAAAACCTGATTTTGATATTTTAAAAATTGGCATCAAAATTCCCCGTCAAAAATTATATCAAAGGATTGATCAAAGAACAGATCAGATGATCCCAGCCGGTCTAATTGATGAAGTTAAAAAATTATACAAAATGGGATATGATTTTAATCTGCCCGCTTTGTCAGGTTTGGTATATAGACAAATAGGCGAATATGTACGCGGGAAAATTACTTTGGCTAAGGCGGTGGAAAGAGCCAAACAGAAAACGAGAAATTTTGCTAAAAGACAGCAGACTTGGTTTTCCCGCGACCCAAAAATTAAGTGGGTCTCGAATCCCGAACAAGCCAATAAATTAATTATTAAGTTTTTGGAATAACAAGATATTTCCCTGCTTTTTAGGTGGCCTGCCTGCCGGAGCCTTGGCGTAGGTAAGAATTTTTTGATTTATCCACATTGTTTTTGTTTTTGGTTCATTATAGCATTAATTCAAAGAGGAAAAGATGGAAATAACTAAAAAAGATTTAGACAAATTAGAAAAAGGGGTAGGAAAGAAAATCGATGAATCTGGGAAAAGATTCAAAAGACATACCAATGTTTTATATAAAAAGTTTCACGATGATATCAAGATTATTGTCAAAGGTTGGGATGCCAATAGAGAAAAAACTGATGCCACTTTTAATGTGGCCGGCGAAATGAAAGGAGATATTGAAATTATCAAAATGGATATTTTTTTATCAAGAATGCCCTTAAACAAAAAGCAGATAAGGATGAATTAGAGGCACTGGAAAAAAGAGTAATATTTTTAGAGAATAAACTAAAGAGAATTTGATTTATTTTGAAAAGAAATTTCCGCCAGTTACTATTTCGGTGGTTTTTTTAATTATGATAGAATGAAAATGTGAAAGAATAATAAATAGAGGAGTTTTGATGCCGGTAGCGAAAATTACCTCTGCAGCCGTGGTTGGTTTGGATGCGGTGCCGATTGAAGTAGAATCAGACATTTCTCAGGGATTGCCTGTTTTTAATATTGTTGGCTTGCCTGACAAAGCAGTTGAAGAATCAAAAGAAAGAGTAAGGGCGGCAATAAAAAATTCCAAAGCCAAAATGGCTGATCGGAGACTAACTGTAAATTTAGCCCCCGCAGATTTGCCAAAAGCCGGTCCAGCCTATGATTTGCCAATCGCCGTTGGTGTCCTGACTGCCACCGAACAAGTCGGCCAACTGGCAGATCCGGCCAAAACTTTATTTTTAGGCGAATTGTCTCTGGATGGAAATTTAAGAAAAGTGAATGGGGTGTTACCTGTTGTTTTAATGGCCAAAGCCAAAGGTATTTTAAACATATTTTTGCCCGAGCAAAATGCTACCGAAGCCTCATTAGTTGAAGGTTTAAAAATTCATCCAGTCGCCTCTTTAAAGCAATTAATTTATCATCTCAAAGGGGAAAAGAAAATCAAAGTCGAAAAATCAGCCGGATATTTTGACACAAAATCTCCTGATATTTACGATTATGATATGGCTTTTATTAAAGGACAAGAACAGGCAAAGCGGGCTCTGGAAATTGCCGCCGCCGGCAGCCACAATGTTTTAATGTCTGGCCCACCTGGCGCCGGCAAAACTTTATTAGCCCGGGCATTACCCTCGATTATGCCGCAGATGACTCGGCAAGAATCTTTGGAAATAACAAAAATATATTCAGTAGCGGGGATTTTACCTGCAAATGATCCTTTGGTTTTTACCCGGCCCTTCAGAACCCCGCATCATACCGCTTCTAATGTTTCTTTGGTTGGCGGCGGTCAGCGGCCAAAACCGGGCGAAGTTACTTTGGCCCACAAAGGCGTTTTATTCTTAGATGAATTGCCCGAATTTGGTCGGGCCGTTTTAGAGGCTTTAAGGCAGCCCCTAGAAGATCGAATAATTACCGTTGCTCGTGCTGCCGGTACCTTGCAATTCCCCGCTCACTTTACTTTAGTCGCGGCAATGAATCCTTGCCCTTGCGGGTTTTTAAATCATCCCAAAAAACAATGTAGTTGCACCGCCGCCCAAATTATCAGATATCAAAAGAAAATTTCCGGACCCCTAATAGATCGAATTGATATTCACATTGAAGTGCCGCAAGTGAAATATGAAAAATTGGCTTCAGAAAAAATCGCCGAAGAATCTGGCAAAATTCGCCAACGAGTTGAAAAAGCGAGAAGGGGACAGCACAAAAGATTTGCCGATGCAAAAATTCTAACCAATTCAGAAATGAAAGTCCAAGATATTAAAAAATTTTGCTCTATTGATAAAAAATCTAAGGACTTGTTAAAAAATGCTGTCAACCAGCTGGATTTGTCAGCCCGTGCTTATCATCGGGTTTTAAAATTAGCCAGAACTATTGCCGATTTAGAGGGCAGCCAAAATATTAAACCTGAAAATATCGCCGAAGCGATTCAATATCGGCCAAAAGAACAAGATATTTATTAAAAAAGAAATAATATGAGTTTTAGAAATTTATTTCCAGTCGTAGATTTGCATTGCCATTTACGCAGCAATATTCCAAAGCACACAAAGATTACTAGCCAATCGGGGATTGATTTAGTAGTTTATATGGCAAATTGTCAGCCGCCCTTAGACAGCTTGGAGAGAATTAAAAAATCTCTCAAGGCAAAAAGATATGTTAAGGCGTTGCCAGTGTCAGCGATGACTAAAGATCTAAAAGGCAAAAAACCAGTTGATGTTGAGAAAATTAAAAATTATGTTGTTGGATTTTCAGATGATGGCAAATGCTTAAAAAATCTAAAATTATTGACCGAATTTTTAAGTCAAGATGTTTTAGTTTTGGTCCATTTAGAGCCAGAAGTTGAAATGTTAAAAAAATATTTGGAAGTATTGACTAAAGCAGGTGGCAAATTGCATTTTCAGCATATTAGCAAAAAGGAAAGTGTTAGAATTTTAAGAAAGGCAAAAAACAAAGGTTCAAAATTTACCGCTGAAACCTGTCCCCATTATTTTATTTATTCTCGAGATTTGGAAGATCACAAAGTTAATCCGCCATTGGGCGATCCAGAAGATATTTTAGAAATTAAAAAAGGTCTGGCAGATGGAACAATCGATTGTATCGCTTCAGATTATGCGCCTTTGCCGCGAAAAACCGGTTTTGCCGGGTTTCGAAATTTTATCAGCCAATCTCATGGATTAGTTTTGGAGGGTATATTAACTGAAAATCAACTCAAAGAAAAAATTTATATAAATCCTTTAAAAATAATAAAGAATTCAGTAGGCAGAAAAATTAAATCTAAATTAGGAAAATTGTAGTTTTAAAAAGGAGGAAAAGTGGCGTTTAGATTTCCATCTTTTAGATCGAGGGCACATACTGGGGTAGGTTATGGTGCGTCTGGTGTCGGCCGGTATTGTGTTAATCGAACCTTCAGTTGTATTACAAGTATTATCATTATTGCCATTTTAGCTTATTTATTTTACAAAAATCCGCCCTGGTTCCAGCAGCTCAGAGACAATGTAGTCAATTTTTTCCGAGGTCAGTAAATTATTTTTTCACTTGGCTGACGATTTTTTCGAAAATTTCAGGTTCTTTTTCAGCTATTTGAGATAGTATTTTGCGGTCTAATTCAATTTTATTTTTTTTGAGCAGATTAATAAACTTAGAATAGGTAAGTCCTTGTTCTCTAAGAGCGGCATTTAATTTAATAATCCAAAGCCGGCGCATTTCTCTTTTTTTTCGCTTGCGATCTCGATAGGCATGTTGCCCAGCTTTCGTGACAGCTTCCCTGGCTTTTTTAACAGAAGCTCGTCGGGTTTTCATATATCCCTTAGCCTGTTTTTTTAATTTTTTGTGTTTTTTCTTGGTTGTCGTGCCACGTTTTACTCGAGGCATATTAACTCCTTAGTAGGGAACTAATTTTTTAACTTGTTTTTTATTGGATTTAGAGACATCTTTTAAGCCCGCATGACTTCTTTTTCTGGATTTAGATTTTTTGCTCAGCAAATGCGAAATATTAGCTGATCTTCTTTTTATTTTACCAGCCTTGGTTTTTTTTATTCGTTTTGCTAATCCTTTATGGGTTTTTAGTTTCATATAATCTTTCAAATTAATTAATAAATATAAAATAAAAACTTTGTGATTTTATTTAAATCCTAAATTCTATTTTGGTTTTAACTGGACAATGAACTGATTTCGTTCTTTGAGGGGTTTTGTTTCGATTTCTCCTTTTTCTTTTAGCTTTTCAACAATTTCTTCTAATAGCTTGAATGCCTTTTGTTGAAATTGCATCTCGCGTCCCTTTAACCTCAAATTGATTTTTACCTTGTGCCCTTTGTCTAGAAATTTTTCAGCTCGGTCAATTTTAATTCCTAAATCATGTTCTGAAATTTTCATGCTTAATCTAATTTCTTTTAATCCGGTTTTTGTCTTTTTCGATTTTTGGGCTGATTTTTCCTGTTTGTATCGGTACTTGCCGTAATTGATTAATTTAGCAACCGGCGGTTGGGCATTTTCAGAAACTAAGGCTAAATCGTATCCCCTGTTTTTGGCAAAAAAAATCGCCTTATTGCGCTCAAAAACACCCTCAATCTTTCCGTTTTCGTCAATTAGGCGCACTTTGGGGGCTCGAATTTGCCAGTTAACTTTCAAATTTTTCTTAATCGTTACCTCCTACTTTTTATTATACCAATATTTAAATTTTATTCAAGTCCACTCAGGTCTACTAATTACAAATCAATACAGATGTACGAATAATATTTAAGTAAGCAAGCTCATGGCTAAGAAAACTTTGCGGAGGCTGAGCGGGCAGGGTGTCCGACGTTACGTCGGACGAGCGAAGCCGAGGTAAAGCGTAGACGCCGCGCTGGGGCGGCTGACGCGTGTTTTTGTGACATGAGCGAGCAAATTAAATGTGAATGGTGCTGACGAATATTCAAGTCTTTGAAGCTTTTTTGACAATAATTTTGATCGCCTGGGGGACAATGCTGATCTGAGCTGGGGTTTTGTTTAGAATTTTTTGATCAGGTGAAGTAATGTTTAGAATTTGTTCAGCCCCGGCTATTTTTATTGTTTTGGCATGAAAAACACTCGAAAAAGTCGGTTTTTGATCCCCTGTCTTAAAAATGGTGGAAAAAATTGAATTTTTCTTTTTCCCAGCTTTAGTGGAAACAAAAATATCCAGCAATCCATCTGAAAAGCTTTCTCGGACAATTTCAGAATTAGCTTTTTCTAAAGCGCCATTTGTTATAACAGTTTCTAAAGCTGGCACATCAATTTCAAAGTCTTTAAATTTTATTATTGTTTGCGATATTTTTCTTTTTTTGGGAGCGACAATTTTAATATAAGTTAGAAAAAATCGATCTTCCCCTACCTTTCCCATATCAAAAGTTTCCACTCTTCTTTTGGGCAGAGCCGAAGCCGCCTCCTCCCAATTTGCCGCACCAATCAGACCATAAAAACTACTCTTGGGATCTGCGGGGATAATTCCTAAAGTAGCCCCTTTTTGAGCAATCTGGGCCCCTAATCCACTAATCATTGTATCTGTTCCTATAACAACAATAGTGTTATATCCTTTTTTTAATCCCATCTGACATAGTTCTTCTGGCTTTTGGATAGGATTAGCTTTAGCCACCTCACCGATTACTTGGAGATCTTCTAGAAATGATATAACCTTATTTTGAAAAGTAGACTGCCATCTATTTTTAGATTGCTCTAAAATAAAATAGTACATTTAGCTTTTTATTTTTCTTTAGTTTGTTCTTGTGGTTTTGGTCCTTCTTCTAATTCATAGACTGGCTTGATTTCTTTTTTCTTTTCTTCCCCCATCATGCTTTTACCAGAAAATGTCGCTCCTTTTTTTATAATCAAGTTTTTAACAGCTAGATCACCGAAAACTTTTCCAGTTGGAGAAAGTTCCAAATCTGCTTCAGTTTCAATATTGCCCTGGACTGTTCCTGTATTGGTGATATTCTTAGCTTTAATAGAACCATCGATTACCGCTTGCTCGCCAATAAAAATATCACTTTTTGTGGTTATGGTTCCTTTTACCTTTCCATTTATTTGGATGTTTCCCTCACTTTTTAAATTGCCGGTCAAAGTGACATCAATGCCGACAATAGTTTCGTCTGGTTTTTTACTTCCCCCTTTGTTTTGTTCAAACATAGGCATAGTGGCTCCTTTTCGTCGCGACAACCTTTAACAAGTCGAATTCAGCTCCGTTGAATTCTTTATGTCTCCGGTGTCGTTCCTTTTCAAAAATCAAAGATTTTTGAGGTTAAATTTAATTTTATTATTTGTTCCATTATATCAAAATCTTTAATAAAAAAAAGTGGCAGTTGCGCCGGGTCAAAACTGAATTCCCAAGGATTTAATCATGAATCAGCAAACTACTGCCATTTTAAGTACGATTGACGGGTCGGAATTGGGTTAGATCTCCACGATTTTGATTCTTTGAGCGAGGGCTGGATTCTGCATTGCTGTGGACATTACTGGATCTTGATTTTTCTTATGTCAAGCCTTTATCTAAAATAAGGAAGTTGAAGGCTAACTTCCCAAAAGAACGCCACCCCCCACATCCTATAAATCTTTTACATTTTTATTTCATAAAACCGAAAAATTTTTGTCAATACCTTCGCGCTCTAAGACTTTTTTTCTTTTGACAAGTATGGTATAATTTTTAATTAGTTACAGCTTTTCAATCTAAGCTCTAAAATTAAAGGATTTATATGGAAAAAATCAAGATTGTCGGAGCCAGAGAACATAATCTAAAAAATATCAAAACAGAAATCCCCAGAAACAAATTTACAGTGATAACTGGTTTGTCTGGTTCTGGTAAGTCTTCTTTGGCTTTTGACACAATTTATGCTGAAGGCCAGCGTCGCTATGTAGAAAGTTTATCTGCCTATGCCCGGCAATTTTTAGGTGTTATGGAAAAACCAGATGTTGATTATATCGAAGGCCTCTCGCCCGCGATTTCAATTGATCAAAAATCAGCTTCAAAAAATCCCCGTTCCACAGTGGGAACGATTACCGAAATCTATGATTATTTGAGATTATTGTTTTCTCGAATAGGTCATCCTCATTGTCCATCTTGTGGAAAACCCATCAAAAGCCAGACCCCAACCCAGATTACCGATCGGGTTTATAAATTGAAGGCAGGCAAAATTATGATTTTAACGCCGATTATTTCTGATCAAAAAGGCGAGCATAAAAAAGTTTTTGAGGAAATCAAAAAAGCCGGTTTTGTCAGGGTACGGGTTGATGGCGATATTTTTGATTTATCTGAACCCCCAAAATTAGAGAGAAATAAAAAACATTCTATTGATGTGGTAATTGATCGTTTGGTTCTTTCGAAAAATTTAGATCGAGTCAGGTTATCTAGTTCAATTGAAACTGCTTTGGATTTAGGCGATGGAATGATTTATGTTTATGATTTTAAGACCAAAAAAGATATTGTTCTTTCTGAGCACTTTGCTTGTCCTGATTGTGGAATTAGTTTGCCAGAAATTCAACCGAGAATTTTTTCCTTTAACAGTCCTCACGGCGCTTGCCCCGATTGTCATGGCTTGGGCACAAAATTAGAAGTCGATTCCAAATTAGTTATTCCTAATAAGAATTTAACTTTAGCTGAAGGGGCGATTAGGCCCTGGACCAGAACTTCTTCTCATTCAACTTGGTTTGATCGGATTTTAGAACAAGTGGCTAAAAAACGTGGCTTTTCGGTTAATGTGCCGGCTAAGGATTTGTCTAAAAAAGCCCTAAAGATTGTTTTACACGGAACTGGCGAACAAGTTTATTCAGTCGCCTCGGCCGCCGGTTCAGTCAGAGAATATGTTACCACCTTTGAGGGAGTTGTTCCCAATTTACAAAGGAGATATCGGGAGACTGACTCTGATTTTATCCGTTCTGAAATTAGAAAATATATGGTGGAGAGAATTTGCCTTACCTGTAAAGGCAAGAGATTAAAACCCGAAGCTTTGGCAATCAAAATTGTTGGAAAGTCAATTATTGAAATCTCACAATTTTCTGTGGAAAAACTGGTTGATTTTTTCCAAAACCTTGAAAAAAGAATCAGCGATAAGGAAAAATTAATTGCCAAACAGATTTTAAAAGAAATCAAAGCCCGGTTAAAATTTTTGGAAAATGTCGGTCTGGCATATTTGACCCTAGATCGAACCGCCGTTACTTTGGCCGGCGGCGAAGCCCAGCGAATTCGATTAGCTACTCAAATCGGTTCCGGTTTGGTCGGCGTGGTTTATATTTTAGATGAACCCTCAATTGGGCTTCATCAAAGAGATATTGAGAGGTTGCTTGTTACCTTGAAAGATTTAAGAGATTTGGGTAACACCGTGATTGTGGTTGAGCATGATGCCGCTACCATTAAAGCGGCTGACCATCTTTTGGATATTGGACCTGGCGCCGGCGATGAAGGTGGTAAAATTGTCGCCTCAGGTACTCCCAAGCAAATTATCAAAAATAAAAAATCTATTACTGGACAATATTTGGCTGGTAAAAAAGAAATCCCCACTCCCACAAAGCGCAAAAAGCCAAATGATAAATTTCTAAAAATCGAAAAAGCAGCCGAATTCAATTTAAAAAATATTGATGTTAAGCTTCCTTTGGGATTATTTGTTTGTGTGACTGGTGTCTCAGGTTCGGGAAAGTCGACTTTAATTTCTGAAATATTATCAAAAGCCCTGACTAAAAAATTCCATCGTTCCAAATCCGAACCCGGCAAGCACGAAAAAATCACCGGCACAGAAAATTTAGATAAAGTGATTTTTATTGATCAGTCGTCGATTGGTCGCACCCCTCGTTCTAATCCAGCCACTTATACTGGCGCTTTTACCCCTATTCGAGAATTATTCGCCCAAACACCAGAAGCTCGAATGAGGGGGTACAAAGCGGGTCGATTTTCTTTTAATGTTAAAGGTGGCCGCTGCGAGACCTGTCGCGGCGAAGGCCAGATTAAAATCGAAATGCACTTTTTGCCTGATGTCTGGATAACTTGTGATGAGTGTAAGGGAAAAAGATATAACAAAGAAGCTTTGGAGATTCATTATAAAGAAAAGACGATTGCTGATGTTTTGGATATGACAGTCAAGCAATCTTTGGAATTTTTCACCAATATTCCCCAGATTAAGAAAAAGTTACAGATTTTAGATGATGTGGGGCTTGGTTATATCCACTTGGGACAGCCTGCTACGACTTTGTCTGGTGGGGAAGCGCAACGAATAAAATTAGCCACCGAGCTTGCCAGAAAAGCAACCGGTAAAACTTTGTATATTTTAGATGAGCCAACCACTGGTTTGCATTTTGATGATATTAAGAAATTGCTGGGCGTTTTGGGCCGCTTGGTTAATATGGGTAATACAGTTTTGGTGATTGAGCATAATATGGATGTGATCAAATCTGCTGATTGGATTATAGATTTGGGTCCTGAAGGTGGGGATAAAGGCGGCTATATTGTTGCCCAAGGTCCACCTGAAAAAGTAGCTGGCATGAAAAAATCCTACACTGGCCAGTATTTGAAAAAAGTGCTAAAATGAATTTTTTTCTTGACAAATCAAGGCTGATTTGATAGTATAATAGTGTCTTGAGTAGCTTAGATAATCGCTCTGTGCCTGAAATGGCCCAGGGAGGAAAGTCCGGGCACCATAGAGTGGGATACCCCGCCTCTTCGGCGGGGCCGCGTGAGCGAGGGAAAGTGCCACAGAAACTATACAGCCTATCCGCCTCATCGGCGGAGGCAATCGGTGAAATGTGGGAGCCTAAGAATTCCCTTTCTGATATGGCAACATATTAGGATGGTAAACCCTATCCGGTGCAAGGTGGGAAGGATGAGATTGTCACCACATGGAAAATAGGTTACTCGTCTAAGATAATTTTATCCCCACCGCTAAGATAGATGATTATTATCCCGATTTATCGGGAACAAAACTCGGCTTATTAGCTACTCAAGATACAAAAAATCGTCCTTGCTTAATCATGAAGGACGATTTTTTAAATACTTTAAACTATTTTTTTTCCAAATCCAAAAGTTCCAAAGCTGCTTCCGCCGCCTTAAAACAATCCAATCTTCTTTCTGGAACTGGATTCCAAGCGCGGCCATCGGCATTTTCCGCCAGCATTAAATATTTCTCAATCTTTTTTCTTTTATCTGACTGCTTTACATTTTCTAATTTCCATCGAATTTCCCCACATATTTTTTCCAAAACCATATTATCCGGATCCTCAGTCCACATGTCAAAAGATCCAGTCGGATCGCCAGAACCGGCTTTAATATAAATTTTCTCGACAGGTTTTTCACGTTTCAAAAACTCTGCCGGCGTTTCAATCCGAAATCCCGCCCCTTCAAAATAATCCAAAAATTGATCAAATTCTTTAGCCGTGATTACAATTGGGCTGTTACCACCATATCCAATATTTTCCACATCACCAATATAGGGCATAAAATAACCTTGGCCTCTAATTGCCTGTCGCCTCAGCAATCTTTTTAGCCGGTCGTGACTCTGCAGCCAGCTATTTTTTAAAGAAGCATTAATAAAACCTGACCAAGTTCTGACATGTGGAATCCCCACAATTTCATCATTTGTTCCTGAAATATAAAAAGGCTCGTGACTTAACTCGGATAATTCTTGGTTAAAAAGCCAACCTATCAAGGGCAAGAAAAGTAGACGCCTGATCCAGGATTTTTCCAGCAATTTTATCCACAGCTCTGCTGAATATTTTCTTCTTTTGGGTTTGATAGCCGCTAATTCATTTAAAGTCTGGGAAAAATAAATCAAATGGTGGGGGATAACTGACCAGTTAAAACCAGCTTTAGCCAAATCAGTCGAAAGGGTTGGATCCCAGGCAAATTCAGGCGGACAAAAACCAACCGGTTTTGTGCCCAAGTGTTTTTTGACTAAAGATTTATGTTTTTCAATTTGTCTGGTCCGGCTTTCATCAGGCAACAAGGGCAGAACAGGATTAGTATAAGTGCCGCCAACGATTTCAATTTTTTGGGCTTTGATGAGATTTTTAAGCAAATTAAAAACTTTTGGATTTTGTTCTTTCAATAGTTCGATCGAGCGGCCAGTAATCCCCAGTAAAATTTTGGTCTTTTTTCGTTTGGCGATTGTTTCAAAAACTTTTTGATAGCTTTTTTCAATCAAAGCCGGGGCATTGGCAGGTGGAATTTCCGCGCACTGCAAATTTAAATAAAGCATTACCATGGCTGATGTTCTTTTGTTGGTGGTTTTTTTCATAGTAGATTTATTATAACTGTTTTTGTAGGTTTTTATCAAGGGGCTGGCAAATTTTGCGATTTTTTGGTAAAATAAGGCTGATTTGATCCGGGGTCGTCTAATGGTAGGACGCCAGGTTTTGGTCCTGGAAATTGGGGTTCGAATCCCTGCCCCGGAGTTCCTCATTTTCCCACTCAAGAAGTGGGATTTTTATTAAAGTTAATTAATATGATAGTATTAAAAATGAAAGGGGAATTATGACACCATTTCAAGAGGGAGAGCCTAGTCCCGAAGAAGGAGGAACAGAAGAGGCTGAAAAAGAAATTTCATCTGAAAAACCAATAGAAGAATTATCAGAAGCGGTAGAAAGAAAATCACAGGAAAAAACAATATATGACGATTACGATACAGTTACTGACAGGAATTTTAATGAGTACAAAGAAGATCTTGGTTTTTCACCCGAGCAGTTGAAGAATAAGCTAGTATTAGATATTGGATCAGGTCAAAGAGAAAAATTTGCTAGAGAAGCAAGACGGAAAGGAATCAGAGTTGTTTCATTAAATCCTGAACTAAAAGAGGAAGATATTAGAAGATACCATAAATCAGGATTATTATTGGATAGATTGAGGGGTATTAAGAGGGAGTCGGTTGCTGGTATCGCTCAGCAACTTCCATTTAAAGAAAATACCTTTAATGTCGTACTTTCTAATTACGGAGTGCCTTTCTATCTCTATCATCTGCCTGACCGAAAAAGTGCACTGGAACCTGCTTTTAGAGAAATAATCAGAGTATTAAAACCTGGGGGGAGAGCATATCTTTATCCGGCTACTCTTAAACGTGCACTAGGCGAAGATTTTAGAGACGACCCTCTTCAGAGTGTTTTGAAGAATCTCGGTGATTTAGCTGAAGTGAAGGTAGTGAAAAGGGAGAGACCAGCAAAGGGATCGGCTTCTCCGGTTAGTAAAAGAGATGAAAGATTAGTTATTACCAAAAAAGAATAATAGATTGAAGAGAATTACGGTCCACATAAACTAAAAAATATTAAAGCCTTCGGGGGGCTTTTTATTTCAATAAGCAAAACAGGTTCTAACAGTCTTTACTACACGACCCCTTTTTTATACTGTCTTATTTGTCTCATTTTGCCTCAAAATCTCAAAAATGATATAATATTGGTGAAAAGGTTAAGGAATGGGGGAAAAGGTTCTAGACCGGAGAGGGGAGCAGACCAATCAGGTTCTGGAAGACCGGTTCCCGTCAGGAAAGTATAATTAGTCAGGATTAAAATTAGGGTCAATTGTGCCCTATTTTTTTATCTTTCCAAAGCTATTTTTTCGTGGTATAATTAAGAGAACTCGAGATAATTTTAGCTGAGGAATTGTTATGGTTGAAATTACAAATGATCAAGGCAAAAAATACGAAAATCAAATCGACCAAATGGTTTATAAATTATATGACCTCACACCTGACGAAATCAATGCTGTTGAGATCTCTAAATGACCCCTTTTTAGCTGTGGATAATTGCCCCCTTGCAACATTACGCTAATTAGCGTAATGTGGAAGTATGGACCAAATTATAACTATAAAACAAAGAATTATTCTAAAAAAAATCTATGATCTATATCAGGCAAAAGGTGTGTCTCCTATCCTGGAAGAACTTAGGGCAATTTTGAATTATTCAAAAATTAGTTCAGTTCAGAGACATATAGATGCTCTTAAAACAAAAAAATTATTACAGTCTGATAAACATAAACCTCGTACGATGCATCTAACGAACGCAGGACAAAAAGCTATTGGTAAAAGTTTAACGGAAGTCAAATTTAATGACACATTTCCTGCTTGCCAAACTACTTTGCCATTAACTATTTTATTAGAAAAGGCTTCAGTTCCTACTAATTCCTCAAGTATTGCTTACAAAAACTCCACATTAAAAGCTAATGGAACAACAACTTCAAATGTTGAGTCGGTTAATACTAAGATTATTTCAGGCAGCAAAAGTTCGCAGCCCAACCTGTTTGATGGAACATCAAAAAAATACCAATCGTTGATAAGTATCCAGAACTCAACTATAAATTTTCCTTTTAATTCATTAGATTTTACTAATATTAAAGATTTTTTTACAAATAATGATTATTTGGTAATTGTAGCTGTTTCATTTACTTTAATAAGGATTTTCAACGAAGGGTTTTTATGGTTTGTAGTACTTTTAGTTTCATTGTTTTTAACTAGAAAGATAAATAAATATTTATAGGAGGAATAAAATGTCATTAGGTATTAATGCAACAACAACTGAAGGTATGACACTAGCGGCTGATAGCCGACAATCATACCGCAATAAAAAAGGAATGGCTAGAATCGGTTCTGATTCAGCATCAAAAATTTTTAAATTATCTTCAAGGGTTGGAGTAGTTGTAGCAGGATTAGCTTTTTTACCCGAAGACGGTGTCCCTAAAAATATCAGTAATTTTATTGCTGATTTTATTGAATTAGAAAATTTAGAAAAATTAACTGTTAAAGAAATATCAACCAAACTCCAATCATTTTTTGACGATAAATATCCATATGAAAAACAATTAGAATTATTACCACAGCAAATTGAAATGGATTTAAAATCAAAGGGTTGCGAAATAATTTCGATTGAAAAGAAAAAATTTCGTATTGAGTTTAAATTTAAAGAGCCAAACGGAATAGTTAGAAATGGCGTTGCTCGTGTAGATCAACTTCAGTTTATTCTTGCCGGCTACGATCAAGACGGTTCTCATTCCGTTTATACAATTTATATTCCCGGTGAAACTCCAGAAGCAGGTAGGAATAGTAAAATTAAAGGTAAAGAATATGGTGCTAACTGGATTGGTCAAATTGATGTAATTTCAAGGATTGTATTGGGGTTTGATGGTAGGATTGGAAATTTGCCTTTCATTCAAAAAACTGCATCAGAGATTGGAGAAGAAGCTGTTCAAAAACAATTAAGAAGTCTCGAATACGTAATTCAGTGGGGAACGATGACACTACAAGATGCAATTGATTTTTGTAAATTGTCGATTGAAACCACAACTGCTATTCAGAGATTTTCTGATGGAATCCAAGCTGATCCAGGAGATATGCCGGGAGTTGGTGGTCCTATCGATATGGCAGTAATTACCCCCAAAAAAGGTTTTGTCTGGGTTAATGAGAAAAATCTTAGGTTGGACGATAAAAAGATTGATTTAAACGAAATTAAAGATCTACCCCGAGCTAAGGATATTAAGGAACAAAATGAACGAAAAAAGACCTCCAATACCAACAGATCTTAAAAGAAAAGTAATGGTAGAGGCTGGCCATCGCTGTGCTATACCAACATGCCGAGCGATAGAAATCAAAAGTCGTCATTTTTAATAAATTACCCACTATAAAAGAAAGAGGTTATATGAGTACATTATTTATCATTCTTTTTCTCGTATTTTTGATTTGTCTAATTTTAGGGTTGATTTACCCGAGAATTTTCAAAGGATTATTTAAATTATTTAAAAAAGAAGTTAATCGTAAGAAAACTTCATTGGTTTTTGGCATTGCCGCAATTGTTTGTTTAATTTTTATTGGTATTTTTTCTACAGGAACTCTCCAATTAGATAAAATCAACACTCCTACAAATCAAAAGGTTATTACAGTTTCGGGTAAAGGTGCTTTTAAAAATTCCATAGTAAAAATATCTCTAAATGGTGAGGTTGCTAAAGAGCTGAAGGCTGATAATAATGGTAACTTTTCAACATCAGTAGAGTTGAAAGAAGGTTCAAATAAAATAAAAGCGAGCTCAACAAATGATAAATCTAAAACTGAAAGTAGCCCTGAAATTGAGATAGTTTATGATATTACTCCGTCAGTTTTAGTTTTGAGTCAGGCAAAATTTGAAACGGACTCGGATAAAGCAGAAATTTCTGGTGAAACAGAAAATAATTCCACGCTAACTTTGTGGGTCGGTGATAAAGAGATAAGTAAAACCATTGCTAAGGATGGAAAATTTAAGTTTAATATTAAAGATTTAAAAAAAGGTGAAAATAAATTTATCGTTAAGGTGACAGACGAAGCTGGAAATGTTGGCGAACAAAAAGAAGTTGTTATTAAGAGAGTATTAAGTGCTGACGAATTGAAACAGCAAGCCGATGCAAAGGCAAAGGCTGATGCAGATGCAGTCGCTAAAGTCAAAGCTGAAGCTGATGCGGCCGAGAAAGCTAGAATAGAAGCTGAGGCGAAAGCCCGAGCAAATGCGCCAGCCGAGTATAAATCTGCACTCAGCCAAGCTTCGTCGTATGCCAACACGATGCACATGTCAAAGCAAGGTGTCTACGACCAGCTCGTTTCAGAATATGGCGGTCAGTTTTCAGCAGCTGCCGCACAGTATGCAATAGACAATGTAAAAGCCGATTGGAACGCAAATGCCCTAGATAAGGCAAAAGATTATCAGGATACTATGCACTTATCTCCAGCGGCAATTCACGACCAATTAACATCTCAATATGGCGAAAAGTTCACGCAAGTAGAGGCAGATTACGCCATTCAACACCTTAATGATTAGTAATTTTCCAACAAGGTGTGGAACTTGGACTAAAATTAAATAACTTAGAATAAAAGGGGACGATTCTGCAGTAGCTACGGAATTAGTAGAATAAGCAAAAAGATCCTTCTACGCACAAGGCTACGAAGGACAAGAAAGTTGAAAATTTAATAGATTCGACAAGCTCACTATAAATCGAGAAATCTTTCGACTCAGCTCGAGATAACCCCGACACAGCTCGAGGCAAGACGAAAAATAAAGCAACAATTTATTCTTTAATATGATAAAATAAATTTAATAATAAAAAAGGAGAGCAAATGTTTTATTTAATCGGATTCTTATTTTTCATACTTGTTATTAGTATTAGGCAGGTTAATCAATATGAGCGTGGGGTAAAATTTAGATTGGGGAAGTTTTTAGAAATAAAGCAGCCCGGCTGGAGGTTTGTCTTGCCATTATTTGAATCAATGACAAAAGTAGATATTCGAGTAAAAGCAGTTGATGTGCCAAATCAAGAAGCAATTACCAAGGATAATATTTCAGTGGGGATAAATGCGGTAATCTACTACAAAGTTGTTAAGGTAGACAAAGCGATTTTAGTGGTAGAGGATTTTTATTATGCCATTTCTCAGCTTGCCCAAACGACAATGAGAAATATTGTGGGAGCTGTTGACTTAGACACTTTACTTTCGGAAAGAGATAAGGTTTCAGAGCAAATAAGAAGCATTGTTGATAAACTAACTGATCCCTGGGGAATCAAAGTGGAAAATGTTGATTTAAAAGATGTAGTGCTTCCAGAGGATATGAAGCGCGTAATTGCCCGTCAAGCTGAAGCAGAGCGGGAAAAGAGAGCGGTTATAACCAAAGCTGAGGGCGAAGTTATAGCTTCAGATAATCTTGCAAAAGCAGCCAAAACACTATCAAAATCTGATGGTGCCCTTCATTTAAGAACTTTAAATACCCTTAACGATCTTTCTTCCGATAAATCCAATACGGTGGTCTTTGCTGTCCCACTTGAGGTTTTACGTGCTTTT